>Ga0155584_1025_pt2 | contig 74088 bp, 71 predicted proteins | sample RifCSPhighO2_12_FD_107241 | JGI IMG/M metagenome (GOLD analysis project Ga0155584, IMG submission 107241) | Gammaproteobacteria bacterium RIFCSPHIGHO2_12_FULL_40_19
AAGTCTGATGTAAAGCGAAGTGTGTTAAGTGCGAAGAGAAGCGCGAGTGCAAACGACCGCGCAACATGCACGGAACGTTGTCTTGTAAGTATTGTGCATGACGATCATGCAGCGTTCCAGTCAAGTTGCGCAGGCGCTTGTGCTTCCATCAACTTCGAATAAGTGCATTGCATTACAATGAGTTTGTTAGCAGCGAAGGAAGCGCGCAAATCACCCAACAATCGGCGGATGAAAAATCACTTGTACCACTGTCCCTTCTGGATCTGCGCAATATAAACTACGCGCACCATCGCGATGTGTTTTGGGCTCTGCAATGATTTTAATATTTTCTTGTTTTAAAAATAAAAACCACGCATCCACTTCTTCGGGTGTTTTGACAAAAAATCCAATGTGATCTAATCGTTGCGATGCACGTTGACGTTCGCATTTTTCAACGCGATGAATTGCCAAGTTATCGTTGCCTGATGTTAAATAAACATTGTCTGCATCCGGTTGCCATTCAATCGCCATATTAAAAATAGTTGTGTAGAAACGAACGCAGGCATCTACGTCAAATACGTTGAGTGCGATATGTCGAAGCCCAAGCGTTTTCATCGCTTTTCTCCTATTAAAAAATTATTTAACAATTGCATCCCGTGTTCCGTCAAAATTGCTTCAGGATGAAATTGTACGCCTTCAATTGAGAGCGTGCGATGTTTTATTCCCATAATTTCTTCAATCGAATTATCGTTTTCTTTTGTCCATGCGGTGATTTCAAAATCATTGGACAGTGTTTTTTGATCGATCACTAATGAATGATAACGCGTCGCTTTAAAGGGATTTGAAAGATCTTTAAATACACCTAAATTATTATGATAAATATCCGATGTTTTTCCATGCATAATTGTTTTCGCGCGAATAATCGTTGCGCCAAATGCGGCTGCAATGGCTTGATGACCCAAACATACGCCCAATAACGGTATCTTTCCTGCAAATTGTTTGATGCAAGATAATGTGATGCCTGCCTCTTCTGGTCTTCCGGGGCCTGGTGAAATCACAATGTGCGAAGGATTTAATTTTTCAATATCAGAAAGGGTGATCGCATCATTGCGATAAACACAAACGGCTGTTTTTAATGCCTCAAAATAATGCACTAAATTAAATGTAAATGAATCATAGTTGTCGATCATTAATAGCATGCAAGCACTCACTTTATTCTTTAGAAATAACATCACGCAATTGCTTTACATGTTTCGCATAATCGTCAGCATCAAACAATCCAGACCCTATCACAATAAAATTCGCGCCGGCATGTACAACCGATGCGATATTATCCACTTTAATGCCGCCATCGATACCCAATAAAATATTGGGATTCTGCTTAGCAATTAATTCTTTTGTCACACGAATTTTTTCAATACTTTCAGGCATGAATTTTTGTCCACCAAAACCTGCATAAACAGACATAATTAAAATCATATCGATCACTGAAAATAATGCAGGGGAGATAATGACGGGTTTATCGGGATTAAATGCGACTCCCGCTTGCATACCCGCATCATGAATTTTTTCACATAACATAACACAGGTTTTTTCATCAGCCACTGCTGCGGGATGAAATGTTAAGCGATTGGCGCCAGCATTTGCAAAAGGTTCAATATATTTTTCAGGATCAGTCACCATGAGATGTACGTCAATTTCTGCCGTAATACCGTATTTTCTCAAAGCACTGCAGATGGGGGTACCAAAGGTTAAGTTGGGAACGAAATGATGATCCATGACGTCAAAGTGAATGACATCGGCACCCGCATTTAAGATGTTTTTTGACTCTTGTCCTAGGTTGGCAAAATCAGCGGATAAAATTGAAGCGGCGATAATGGTATTTTCAAACATAAGGACCCCCGTGTTTTTATTATTATGCCGTATTCGGGGGCTAGAGAATAAATTATTTTATGATATCCTTCGAGTCACTATGCATTATTAGATGAGGTGTTGAGACAATGAGTAGAACTAGTTGGTTTAGTAAATTATTTAAAAAAGATCCTTCGGGTGACTATCAGTCACTTGATGCTGATGTAGCAACGGGGCAGCCTAAACCAAAAGCAGCTCAACCAAAAGTTGAAACTGCTAAAGATTTACTTACAGAGGCCGCACCTTTAAGATTATTGGGCGGTGCAAAAAAATCTAAACCCGATCCTTATGAGCTGGACACACGCTTATTAGCGCCAGAACAACCTAAGAAACAGTAAATTTTCACCAGGGAAGGAATGATGAGAAGAACGCAGTTACATCCTCATTTAATAGAGATACAGGCAGATAATCAATTCACGCTGATGCAAGATATTCGACGTATTTTGCAAGCTTCTGTTGAATATCAACACTGTGCGCAATGCTGTTATGATCTTTTGAATTATTCGGTAGAGGCCGAAAGATTTCAAATAGCGCAGAGTATATTAGAGGCATTTATATTTACGTGTGAAACAATTGACCGTGCAGATCGCGAAATTTGTGGTTTGGATAGAAATCAATTGTTTTACGTGCTCCCAAAAGATGAGGCTTATCTGCTTGTAAAAAGAGTTTTGACATTTACGCGTAATCGGGATGAACCAGAACTTGAATTAATGGATGTCACTACAGAGAACATGCATTTTTAATCTGCTCATAGGCTTGTTTAATGCGCTGCGTTTTTTGCGTAGCCACTTTGATCATTTCAGGTGGCAATCCTTTCGCAATTAATTTGTCAGGATGATTTTGACTCATCGACCGACGATACGCCTTTTTAATTTCTTCGGGTGTTGCGCTTTCTGAAATGCCTAGCATCTTATAAGCATCATTCAATGACATTGCATCTGATTGTGTAGGTTTTCGCCCATACTGATGGTGATGCTGATACTGGTGCTGTTGTTGATATTGATTTTCGTTTTGATGAAATTGAAAACCGGCAATGCCAAGTTGTTCACAGATATGCTGTAAAGTGGCTTTTTTTGCAGGAGATAAATGACCATCTGCAGAAGCCATTTGTAATTGGATGTCTAAAAATATTTGCAATAGTGCCGGTTGGATGCGACAGACTTGTCGAAGTTCATAAAGCGCTTGATTCAAATTAAAATCGGATTCTTTTCCTTCTGAAAAAAGATGAATCGCTTGTTTTCTGAGTGCTTCATTCAACCCCATTTTTGACATAATCATTTGTGCGGTGCGTATTTCATTTTCAGAAACGCGACCGTCTGATTTCGCAACATATCCCATGATCTTAAAAGTAGCGTTGAAAAATACTTGCTGTGATTGCGTGTGGATATTGCCCTGTACGGCTTGCAGAAATGCGCGAAAATAACCGAGATCATACAAATGACCAGCGATGAATCCAAGCGCCATACCGATAGGTCCTGCGATTAACAGACCCAGCATTGCCCCTATAAATTTGCCTCTGAATTTCATGGGATATATCTCTAAAATTAGGCTAAGATTGTAACACTTTATCTTTTTCAGGACAGAATTATGTTAAAAGTGCCTCATTTAGAAACGGCTTTGACAGGCCCCTTGCGACATCTCGAAAAGAAATTTTTAGAAAACCAAGTCACTATCGAAGGTTGGTTTCGAGAACAATGGCAGCAAACGCCGCCGACATTTTATGGATCGGTTGATTTACGAAATGCAGGATTTAAATTGGCGCCGGTTGATACGAATTTATTTCCGGCGGGATTTAATAATTTAAATCCCGACATGATGGCCTTATGTGTACAAGCTGTACAAGCAACGATGGCGGAGAAATCTCCCTGCGCCAAACGGTTGCTATTAATTCCAGAAAGTCACACGCGTAATTTATTTTATTTTGAAAATTTAGCGATGTTGTCTGAAATTTTAAAACGTGCGGGATTTGATGTACGCATTGCGTCTTTGATTCCTGATTTAACAGCACCCTTAAAACAATTGCTGCCGTCAGGTCGTGAAATTATATTAGAGCCTTTGATTCGTGATGGAGACCGTGTGGGTGTTGAAAATTATTTTCCTTGCTGCATTGTTTTAAATAACGATTTTTCAGCGGGAATTCCTGATGTTTTAAAAAATACACAACAAGTTTTTCTGCCATCACTGAATTTGGGTTGGTCAACACGTTTGAAATCCGATCATTTCCGTATTTACCAAACAGTCACTGATGAATTTTCTAAAGTGATTGACATCGACCCTTGGTTAATCAATCCTTATTTTGATCATTGTGGTGCAGTCGATTTTTCAAATCAAAATGGTCAAGAATGTTTGGCAGAACGCGCCAGTGTTTTATTTCAAAAAATTCGTGAAAAATATGCAGAATATAAAATCGAGCAATCTCCTTTTGTAGTGGTGAAAGCAGATCAAGGTACCTATGGTATGGCTGTGATGATGATTCAAGATCCACTGGAACTCACGAATTTAAATCGCAAACAACGCACCAAAATGATGACATTAAAAGGCGGTAGCGCGGTTACAAAAGCAATCATGCAAGAAGGCGTACATACGTTCGAAACGGTGGGTGAAGATCGTGCGGTTGCAGAACCCGTTGTGTATCACATTGGTCGACATGTCGTCGGTGGTTTTTATCGCATTCATAAAAATCGTGGCATCGATGAAAATTTAAATGCGCCTGGTATGGATTTTCATCCGTTAGCGTTTGCAAAAAATTGTCATGTTCCGCCCTTTGCGCAATGCGAATTTAAAGAACCCGTAAATCGATTTTATGCCTATGGTGTAGTAGGGCGATTAGCCATGATCGCAGCAGCAAGGGAGACGCTATGAACATCGGCTTTTTAATGGACCCCCTCTCAAAAATCAATATAAAAAAAGATACGACATTTGCTATGTTGTTGGCTTCGCAAGAACGCGGTTTTCAAAATAAAATTATTTTTCCAGAAGATGTGTGGTTGCGAGACGGTATCGCGTGGGGACACATGCAATCGGTGATCGTGTTTGACGATCCCAATCATTACTACGAATTAGGGCCTATTGAAGAGCAACCGCTGGTGGATTTAGATGTATTGTTGATGCGAAAAGATCCGCCCGTTAATATGCAATATATGTATTTAACGTATTTGCTAGAGCAAGCAGAATCACAAGGATTATTAGTATTAAATAAACCAGCGAGTTTACGTGATGCGAATGAGAAATTGTTTACCGCATGGTTTCCGCACTGTTGTCCAAAGACATTGCTGACTTCGCGATCTGATTTAATTATTGATTTTGTAGAATCCGTAGAAGAAGCAGTTATTAAACCGCTGGATAATATGGGGGGACAATCTGTTTTTCGTTTGTCTGTCGAAGACCCCAATCATCATGTGATTATTGAAACAGTCACCGGACGTGGCACTCAAAAAGTAATGGTGCAACAATTTATCCCAGAGATTATTCACGGCGATAAACGCATTTTAATGATTGATGGTGAACCGGTGCCCTATGCATTAGCACGCGTTCCCGCATTGGATGATTTTCGCGGTAATTTAGCGTCGGGTGCAGAAGGCGTTGGTCGTGAATTAACGGATCGTGATCGTTGGATTTGCGAACAAGTGGGCCCTGTATTAAAAGAAAAAGGATTGTTGTTTGTGGGGTTGGATGTCATTGGCGATTATCTCACGGAAATTAATGTGACGAGTCCAACGTGCGCGCGCGAATTAAATGCATTGTATGGATTAGATATTGCGGGTGATTTTTTGGATGTCGTGGAAGGCCTGTTGATGTGAACTTATTAGCAGCGAAGGAAGCGCGCGCGTTAGCAAGCGCGCTGCGTATTAAGAGAACCCCATGACTTATCAATTAACTTTTGTCGACGGACGCCTTTCTCTCAAAGTCTCTGAAAAAAGCGCTGTTTATGTTGATTTCGTTGAAGGCGCACTCGCGCATCGCAAAAAATATGGCGGCGGGAAAAGTCAGCTTATTGCGAAGGCAGTAGGTATTAAACCAAAAATAAAATTATCTGTGTTAGATGTTACAGCCGGATTAGGACGAGATGCATTTGTGCTTGCATCGTTGGGTTGTGATGTAATTATGTGCGAGCGATCACCGATTATTCATGCATTATTACAAGATGGATTGATGCGTGCTCAAAAAGAAACGTGGTTTCAAGCCTTATCTTTAAAATTAATTCAAATGGATGCTTGTGATTATTTATCGAAAATCACAGCAGAGAATAATCCTGATGTGATTTATATCGATCCGATGTTTCCCGAAAAAACAAAATCAGCACTGGTAAAAAAAGAAATGCGCGTGCTACGTGATATAGTGGGTGATGATTTAGACTCAGAAAAATTATTATCTGCTGCATTATCTATCGCAAAAAAACGGGTTGTGGTAAAGCGTTCCAAACTCGCACCAACGTTGTCAGATAAAAAACCGGATGTGGTTTATACCGGAAAAAGCAGTCGGTTTGATGTTTATTTGACGTATACAGCCTGAATTTTTTCGTTTTTAAACCCATATCGCCCCATTTTAATATTTCATTAATCTCCCTAGCCTACACTGTTAACTGTCATATGGATTTTCTAATCGAGATAAGATATTAGATATGGATGTCGCTAACAGTAGATACTGATTATGCGATTACGTTTCTATTCTCCTTTTGTTGCTAAAAAATTTAGTAACAGAATACCCAATTTCGATTTCTCCCCGCATCTGTACAAGCTGGGTTTTTTTTCCTTTTGTGTTACAAGCTATGCGATGTATGCGATGGCACAAATGCAAAAAAAAAGTATTGAAGAACAGTACTATGTTCATCCGGAAGATCATCAAGCTCATTTTAATCACTTCCAATCAGCGGCGCCCAATCCAGTTCCAGTTAATGCTCATGCCGTTGGTTTTAACACCCCTCTTTCATCCTTAAAACAAGCAATAGACATTGAAGATCAAAAATCCCTTAATGCATTATTAAATCAATATGAAGCGGTGTTATCCACGAATGATAAAAATGATCTGATGGTTTATGCCCATTTATCTGGGAAAAAAGAAAGCCTATTGAAATTAGTAAATTATTTTCAGTTTGAACCAGATTATTTGTCTAGAATAAACCCTTTTGATACTGACTATCTGAATGTATATTCCTGCCCATCAAAAAAAGATATTACTCCTAAGCAACGATTGTCGATTTTATCAGGCAAAGCGATTTTTCTTTTCAGGCGTACAGACCCTGATGAATTTACATCACATGTTTGTGTGCTATATAAATCCAGACGAGATGGAAACATTAAAGAATCACTAATTGGTAAACAATTTTCAGATCTTTTAGACCAAATTCCTAGCTGTTTGGAGGAGCGTGATTGTCGATATGATTTAGCTTCAACGAAGGCTATTTTGAAGATCGTAGCTGCGTTTGATGGCGTAACCTATGTTTCCTCTTCTCGGATTGGCAAAAAAGTCATTTTTAAAAACCCAGAAATATTTTTGATGATGCTCACGGAGGCTGTTCAAACCAACAATCTCCTTTTAGTTGACGATCTTTTTCGTGCCGTATTACGCCCTGAGATTGCAGTTAAACAGTGGGATCACTTGATTGGTATTTGTACGGAATCGGGAAAGATACGTTTGTTAGAACGATTCTCTCAACAAGTTTCTCACTGTGTGGCGAGAAATAAACGCGCCAAAGCTTTGCTTGCACGTTCAGATAAAGACAACTTTGAGCTGATGTCTCGTACATTTGATAAACTAGAACATGTGGATTTTCAGGGTGTTGCATTGCTGTTATCTATGCTGTCATCCCAATTTTCGCAGAAAGTAGACAGAGTCATTGATGATCCCAATCGACCACCGGTTGCGTTGCTACGCGGTGATTATCGTTGTCTTCCTGTGCGTGAGAAGGTGGCTCGGGCTGAAAATGAGTTCACAAAACTTTCCTATTTAATTTATGCGCATTTCGATAATTTTTCGGGAGGATATGCTTGGGAAGAAACGGTAATGTCCTCAGGTTTAACGCCTCAAGAACAAAAATTAGTGGAAGAAGCAAAAGCGATCTTTTTGATTAGAGAGCCTGAAAAACGGGCAGTGACTATTGTTTTTAAGCCGCATGACAAGGCTGATCAATCTGTTTCTACGAGAGTGGTTAAAGAGCATGAGATCCATGATGACGAAGCATTCGAGAGAAACATGAAATTGACTCAATTGGTGTGGGATTCCAATGGTATCGCATTTACCAGTAATAGGGATTTCAATCATTTTCTTGAGAGCGTAAAAAAATTATCAGATAAAAAAGCCACCGTGAAATGTGGTTTTATTTTGCAAGGGTGTCACACGATTTCTGGTCAAATTTTCGTGCGTGATGGACGTGCAACGTTATTCTTGTTTGATTCGTTGGGTGTGAAAACGCCGTGGGCCTATGAGGAACTGGGTAAGGTTGTGAAAAATTATTTTCCTGATACCCATACGTACGCGAGCAAGGTGGCTTTGCAACATGATGGCGTTGGTTGCAACCTATTTTCTTTGGTTAATGTAATTGGTCTGAGCCACGTTGAGGACATACTGGGTTTTAATCCTGTGTATGGGCCAGTTCCAAAAGGCGAGCGTTTGCTTGCCTATGCGCGAAATAATGTCGTTGAATCTGAAAACGGAATGGATAGTTTTATCCAACCCTTGTGTTTAGCGCTTACAAAACAAGGACTCTCTAGAGCAGAAAAATCACAATTTCCGCTCTATAAACAAGGATTGTTGTACTTAACAGATCACTACACATCTTGGCAGCGTGAAAGGGATTTGCCTTGTGATATGAGTGGATGTAATACGCTAGATGATTATCTGGAAAGATCTCGTTTTATTGATCGCGATCTAGCGACTGGAAAAAAGACAAATCGTACCGTAAATATCTATTTGTCAATGTGGGGACCGCGCGTGGTTGATTGGGCGCTAAGACAAGAACCAGAAGTGTTGACAACTTTAAAGACTCCAGCATTTGCGTTTAAGTAAACGTTGGTAATATCACGTCCCCGTAGAAATGCAGCTTTCGCGGGCTTTTTTGTGATAATTCTCGTTAAAATGCTCGATGTACTAACCAGTACACCTGCGCTTTTAACTCAAATTTTTACGCTGAAAATGAAGAACCACAGCCGCAAGTCGTTTTTGCATTGGGATTGCGAATAATAAATTGTGCGCCATTGATATCTTCGCGATAGTCAATTTCGGCATTTTTGAGATACTGAAAACTCATGGGATCAACGAGTAATTTCACGGTGATCTCACCGCTATCACCTTCATCATCATCATTTTTTTCTTGTGTGATTTTTTTTTCAATCACAAAATCATCATCATTAATTGCTTCGTCAAACGTAAAACCATATTGAAATCCAGAACAACCGCCACCGGTGATAAACACGCGTAAATTTAATTTTGGATTATTTTCTTCGACAATGAGCGAATACACTTTTTTCGCAGCAGCGTCTGTAAAGACGAGCGATTCGGTGTGAGAAATTTCTGAAGATGTAATTGATTCTGACATGCGCGAATTATCAACCCTTTTTACATACGTGTCAATTTTGATACAATGTGCACATGAAAATATTCTGCATCATGATTGGTTTTATTTGCCTATACTATGACATTTCTGCGATTGAGCGGCCGGCTCATATGCGTGACACGCTACAAGAAATCGCACAAGCAGAACAACCTATCGGAAATGTACATTAATGTCAGTCTGGATTTTAGCGTTTCACATTATTTTTATGGTGGCTTGGTTTGCCGGTCTTTTTTATTTGCCGCGTCTCTTTATGTACCATACGATGAGTACAGATCAAACGAGTATCGATCGATTTAAAATTATGGAAAAAAAATTGTATGGCATCATCATGATGCCCGCTGCGATTTTGACAACTGTGTTTGGTCTTTGGTTGTTGCTGTTAAATTGGCAGGCGTATTTGCATCAAGGTTGGATGATTGCAAAATTATCATTGGTGTTATTGCTGTGGATGTACCATTTATTCTGTGGCTTGTTATTAATGCAATTCAAACACGATAACAATCATTTTTCATCGAAGTTTTATCGCTTTTTTAATGAAGTGCCGACGGTGTTTTTATTTGCGATAGTGATTTTGGTGGTGGTGAAGCCATGAAAAAGAAGTGTGAGTGTGAGGTATGAGTGGGAGTAAATGAAAATTGCCATTTAAATTTTAAAATAAATAATTTTCTAAACTGTACATCTGACACTCACACTGATACCTCACACTCACACCTTTTTCACACCACCACCATCTCAAAATCACTTTTCATTGCGCCACAATCGGGACACACCCATTCATCGGAAACCGCTTCCCAGCGTGTACCAGCAGGAATTCCATCTTGCGGCCAACCTTGTTCTTCATCGTAAATAAAGCCACAAAGTAAGCAAATAAATTTTTGATATGGCATAATGCGCCCCTTTGAATGGAAGTGGGAGAATGGGTGTGAGTAATGCTAAATCACAAGCGTTATTTCAACAAGCAAAACAATTTATTTCTGGTGGTGTGAATTCCCCAGTGCGTGCATTTACAGCGGTAGGTGGCACGCCACGTTTTATCCATTCTGCAAAAGGTGCTTATTTGATCGATGCGGATGGGAATGCATGCATCGATTATGTAGGTTCATGGGGTCCGATGATTTTGGGGCATGCGCATCCTGCGGTCATTCAGGCTGTGATCGATACGGCAAAAAACGGATTAAGTTTTGGTGCGCCCTGTGAATATGAAATTGAATTGGCAAAAATAATTTGTGCGCGCGTGGATTCGATTGATAAAGTGCGCATGGTTAACTCGGGCACGGAAGCCAGCATGACAGCCATTCGTTTGGCGCGCGGCGTTACGGGACGCGATAAAATCATTAAGTTTGAAGGGTGTTATCATGGGCATGCCGATAGTTTGCTTGTGAAAGCAGGTTCGGGTGCCTTGACATTTGGTGCGCCGAGTTCGCCAGGTGTGCCGGTAGGTTCAACCAATGACACCTTGGTTGCAGATTTTAATGATTTAGATTCTGTGGCTGGCATGTTTGAAGCGTATCGCGATCAAATCGCTTGCGTCATTGTGGAACCGATTGCGGGTAATATGAATATGTTGTTACCGGAACCCCGTTTTTTACAGGGTTTGCGTGACCTTTGTGATGTGCAGGGGAGTTTGTTGATCTTCGATGAAGTGATGACAGGGTTTCGTGTCGGTCCACAGGGCGTACAAAGTTTTGTAAATGTGGTGCCTGATTTAACCACGCTCGGTAAAGTCATTGGCGGTGGTATGCCCGTGGGTGCTGTCGGTGGTCGCGCAGATATCATGGATCAATTGTCACCACTGGGACCGGTGTATCAAGCGGGAACGTTGTCTGGAAATCCTGTTGCGATGGCCGCTGGCATTGCGACATTACAGCAATTAACGCCTGAAAAATACGCTATTTTAGCAACACAAACACAAAAGCTGGTTGAAGGGTTGAAAGCGCGTGCCAGTGCAGTGCATATTCCATTTTGTGAAAATCATCATACCGGCATGTTCGGTTTGTTTTTTACCGCTGCAGAAAAAGTAACGCACTATGCAGATGTGATGCAATGCAATTTAACGCATTTTAAAGCGTTTTTTGCAGGTATGTTGAACGCCGGTGTCTATTTGGCGCCATCTGCCTACGAAGCGGGATTTGTTTCCTTGGCGCATAGTGATGCTGAAATTGCAAAAACGTTGGATGCCGCGGAGCAAGTATTTCGAACACTGTGATAGGGAATACCGCAAAATTCATCAAAAAACACGGATTGCTTCTTTATTTTTTATTCAGGATAATGGCCAGAAAAAGGTATCAGTATGAGTTATCAGTGTGAGCGTCAGAGGTACACGGCTGGGTGAATTGTTTTTGCCCTAAGATTTTTATTTGCTCACACTAATAACTCACACCGTTACCTAAACAAAGGTTTTCCGCCATGAAACAATCTCTGAGAATAACGATTTTATTTATCGTAGGCAGTATTCTTTCCGCTGCAAATGCCGATGATTTAATGCAAATCTACAAACAAGCTTTGCACAGTGATCCTATATTTGCTCAGGCAGAATCAACCTGGCGATCGCAAAAAATGACCTTGCCGATTGCCGAAGCGGGTTATTTACCCCAGGTTTCCATTGCTGGTAATGTAGCGCGCAATTATCAAGATATTAACCCTAATTTTTCAGCAGCACTGATCAACAATCAAATATCAGCCGGGACAGACAATTATTCTTGGCAATATGGTTATACATTAACGGCGACGCAACCGATCTTTAATTTTGTGGTTTGGAATCAGATTCGTGGGGCTAGTGCGAACGTGAAAGCGGCGACTGCTACTTATTTGTCTGCGCAACAGTCATTGATGCAACGCACAGCAACGGCGTACTTCAACGTATTGCAAGCATATGATGATTTGCGTTATACCGTTGCGAATAAACGTGCCGTATGGCAACAATTTATGACGGCGCGTGAACAATTCCGTGTCGGATTAATTGCAATTACCGATGAATACGATGCCCGTTCTCGTTATGATCAAGTGGTAGCGCTTCAAATTGCAGCGCAAAATAATTTAAATATTCAATTAGAAAATTTGCGTGCGATCACTGGAAGAGCGTATGTCTCCTTAAGGGGATTGCGTAAGCATTTACCATTAATCAGTCCACAACCCGCTAATATTGATCAATGGGTAAATGTTGCGACGCAGCAAAATTATGGATTAATCGCACAAAATTATACTGTGATTGCTGCAATGGATACGATCAAACAACAAGCAGCGGGCGGTTATCCGACATTGGGATTGCAAGGCGGGGTGGGGGAATTGCATGCAGTGGATAATCCTCCCACGACATCACAAGATACTGCAAATCTGGGGTTGGCGCTCACTTATAATCCGATACAAGGCGGGCTTGTTATTGCGTCGACCAAAAAGGCGCGATATGACTATGTGACCGCTTCGGGACTGTTGGAGCAAATACATCGCAGCGTGGTCAATCAAACCCGTTCGAGTTTTTTGAGCGTATTATCGAATTCCAGTCAAATAAAAGCCGACAAACAAAGTATTATTTCTGCGCGTAATGCTTTGGATGCCAGAGAAACAGGTTTAAAAGTGGGAACACGTACGATGGTTGATGTGTTGAATGCATTGACGGCACTTTACCAAGCACAAAAGCAACTGGCTATTGATCAATATGCTTATATCAATAATTTGATTGCACTAAAATACGCTGCAGGCACATTGAGTGCTGCTGATTTGGTTGAAGTGAACCATTGGTTGGATAAGCCCATTGTTTTTCCTGCGCAAACGAGTGTTGCGATAATGCCGACTGAAAATGACAATGCGAAAATAAAATCAGATGATAATAATATTGGTTCGAAAACAACGGTTCAAACTACGCAAGCACCCTCGTCAGAACAAATTGAAACACCACCACCACCACCACCAACAGCAACACCACCTGCGGAGCCTCAACTAACGCCGCCAGAATCTACAATGTTGCCAAAACCTGAGTCGACATAATATGTTTAAAGGGTGAGTCAGCAGGGCTGTCCCATTTAAATTTATTGTTGAGCGTGATACGAAGTTGATGGAAGCAAGAGCGATAGCGACTGCAACGTATGTTTAGAGCGCAGTATCTCGTTAGACACGATTTTTGCAAAGCAGCGTTCATTTCATACGTTGCAGTTCATTGCTAATGACGTTCGGAGTACAATCAAAATTATAATGGGACAGCCGTGGGTGAGTCAGTGTGAAAATTTTTACTCCCACTCCCACTCCCACTCCCACTCCCACTCCCGCTCACACTTCCACAAAACTATCCCGCAACGGATATTTCTTTCGTTCTGCAATAAACACGCTTTTAATTTTTTCAGCGTTGGTTACATTTTGAAATGCCTCACGCAATTGCTGTGTATGCATTAATGGATTGTAAATCGATAAAGCTTTTTCTATCCATTCAGATTTAAAAAATGCAGAAAGGGATTCACGGGATGTAATATTTTCTGGCACAATTTTTTTTGCCCATCCAAAAAAATGAGCAGCGCTTTCATAAACCATTTGTGTTGCGCGATATTTTGCCTGAATGCTATACCCTGCAATATGTGGTGTTCCAATGATCACTTTATGCAATAACTCGAGAGAAATAGTTGGCTCATTTTCCCAAACATCCAAGCAAAGGGTTAAATTATTTGTGCGTGATAAAGCGGCGTGATCAATGACACTGCCGCGTGCTGTATTACATAAAATCGCATTTGGTTTCATTTTTTTTAATTGCGTTTGATCGATCATGTGAAAAGTGGGATATAAACCTGTTTTTGTAAGCGGCGTATGAATGGAAATAAAATCAGATTCACAGATTACGCTATCCAATGAAACCAAATTAAAATCACATTTTTCTGTGAGCAAGGGGTCATAGCAACGTACTTCAAACCCCACTGTTTGTAAAATGGATGCGACAATTCGACCAATGCGACCACATCCAATAATGCCCGCAACGTGATGTGCGGGTAATTTCCCTTGTTTTTTTAGTGCTGCGATGCAGCAAATCACGTATTCAGCGACCGCTTGTGAATTGGCGCCGGCTGCAGTGGCAAGGGTAATGTTATTTTTGAGCAGCCATTTTTCATCAATATGATCTGTGCCTGTTGTGGCAGTGCCGACAAATTGGACAGCTGTATTTTCCAATAAAGCAGCATTAATGTTTGTCACTGTGCGTGTTAGTAAGATGTCTGCATCTTGTAAGTCAGCGTGCGTAATCATTTCGCCTGGCAAATAAACAATTTCATCCATATGCGTGAAAAAATCGGAAATATAAGGAATTTTATCGTCGGCGACTAACTTCAAATGAATGACTCTCGCATTTAGGGGCTGCCATATGACAGCCTCTTAAAAAGGGAAATATAGGATATAAAAACATACAAGGTTCAGGTAGACTGGTAAAGATTAATTTTAGAGGTAACGACAACCGAATGCGCCAGATACTATTTATTGTATATTTATCATTTGCTGCATTCATTTCTGATGTGTTTGCATCGTCTGTATTACCGCCACCGGATGCAACCACCATACCATTGGCAAAAGTGCCAGGAACGTCCTTGCCGGCGCCGGCTCCATCTCCTTTTCCACCCTCAGACTCGCGATTATATCCTAAGGTGACAGGTGACCCCGTTCGAGGGGCGCGTTTGATCAGACAGTATAAGGCAGATCCGAATGCAACTTATGTGCATCCTTATGAGCCGAAAATGGATAGCGCTGTTAATGTTTTGCCTATACCGAGTGCGTTACCTGCAGTTCCTAAACATCTGAGTTTGAATGAAGCGATTGCATTAGCGCTGCGTTATAATCCCAATGTAAAAATCAGTGAATTGCAACGTATTTTAGATAAATTTGGTTTAGAAGTTGTCATTAAAACGTATGGCGTTGTTTGGAACCCATTAACGTTATCGTCAACACTTCAAAATAAAGTTTACCCAACTTGGGCTGCTGGTGAAGGTTTTGGTGTTACTGCGCTTTCAGGCACGAATTTTCAAATAGCGCATACGAATAATTTACTCGGGGGGTTGGGTTCCAGCACACTGACATTGACGCAGCCTTTGTTGCAGGGATTTGGATTTGAATTTAATCGTATCCCTTATCAAAACGCGCTCGATACCGAAGGTGTTGCACGTCTTACGTTTAAAAATAGCATTATGACTGTGGTTGTTGCTGTAATTACGAATTATCGTGCATTGGTTGCTGCTTACAATAGTTTGGCTACCAATATACAAACATTAAAAGATCAAGAAGCGACTGTTGCGCAATCAAGATTGCAAGTGAAAGTAGGGCAAATGGCGCCGAGTGATTTATTGCAACAACAAACTAATTTAGAAGCGACACGATTAAGTGTTGTGCAAGAACAAGATTCCCTTCGAGATGCGTATCAAAGTTTTTTATCTTCGCTTGGGATGATCCCTTCAACACAAATATTGATCGATCAAGATATTGTTGTGGATAATACAAAAATCCCCAGCTATCCAGCTTGTGTTGCGTTGGCTTTGAAATATAACATTGCTTATCGACAAGCGTTGTTGCAATTGAATATTACAAAGCGCGCGTTAATTCAGGCAGAAAATGCGCGAAAATGGTCATTGAATGTCAGCAGTTCTGTTGTGTTGGGAAGTCAGCGTTCTGGTGTTGGTCAACCCATCCTGCCTATCAATACGAATCCAACACTCGCGCTTAACTTAAGTGTGCCGATTGATAATGTGTCCTTAAAGCAAGGGGTGGTCAGCGCGCAAGTACAGATTGAAGATGCAAAATTAACGTTAGAACAGCAAAAAGAAGATTTGATTCGTCAAGTCATGAATCAATGGAGTGGTATTCAAAATCAATATCAACAAATTGTTATTTCAGAGCTCGGCGTGAAGCTACAAGAAAAAACACTGGAAAATGCAGAGTTAAAATTGAAATATGGAAAATCAAGCGTGTTTGAAGTCAATAACTTGACAACAGGATTGTTGTCTCAAAAAGTTGCTTTGATTAACACAAAGATCGCTTATTTAAATCAGGTTACTGCACTCTCTCAAACACTCGGTATTACGTTACATGAATGGCATATAAAACTCAGGTATTAGAACCTATGAAAACAACTTTAAAAATGTGTAATTTATTGTGTAATTTATTAATGTTGATTTGTGTGTTGGTGTTGTCTGGTTGTCATAAGGATAAACCCAAGCAGACACAGAAAGAACAAATTGTCGTTGCGAAGTCAGACGTATCTGTGCAGCGATTATATTTTACGGGGACATTATCGCCGATTAATACTGCGGCTGTGGTGAGTCCCGTTGCAGGTAATATTGCTGAGCTTCATTTTACCTATGGCGAACATATTTTAGAAAATGAAAAGTTGTTAGTCATAGAATCAAAGCCTTTGTCGGATGATTATCGTAAGGCCGTTACCGATTTTTTACAAAAAAAACAAGCCTACGCGACGGGAAAAACGTCATTTGAAGGAACACAAGCGTTGTATACGGCCGGTATTGTTTCACGTAATGAATATACGACCGAAAAAACACAATTTGAAAATAGGTCGTTGGATTTTTTGCAGTCTCGATATGCACTAGAAAGAGTATTACGCACCGCTAATATCGATTCGAAACAAATTGAAGCATTATCACTTTCTGATACAGATAAAGTGAATGAGATTCTGCAGCGTCATTTTCGACACATTGAAATTTTCGCGCCTCGTTCTGGCGTCGCCTTATTTCCCAGCGGTAAATCATCCGATGATAGTTCTTCTGGCAGTGGAAAAATAACCGTAGGCGCTTCGATTAAAGAAGGACAATTGTTATTGTCGATTGGAGATTTATCGGGATTAAGTGCGACTTTTGATGTCAGTGAAGTGGATATTGATCGTATTCATGAAAATATGGCTGTTCTTGTGACGGGTGACGCATTTCCAGGTGTGACATTAAAAGGGTTTATTTCGGCTGTGTCTGCACAGGCAAATCCATCGTCCGGTGGCAGTGGATTGAGCATGTACTCTGTTTCAATCAAAATTCCCACGGTAGACGCAGATACCATGAAAAAAATTCGCGTTGGCATGAACGCAAAATTTGAGGTTGATATTCAGTCGCCATCGCAAGTGATGTTGCCCGTTAATGCAGTGATTGAAAGCAATGGTATAACGATGGTGACTATTTTAGATAGTAAAGGCATCAAGAAAAAAGTGCCTGTGGTGACAGGCAGTACAACAACCACGGAAGTTGCGATTATCAGAGGTGTTAATCCCGGTGATAAGGTTGTTATTCCATGATAAGACTGGTTGACGTTAAAAAAACATATCGCATGGGCGGCAATGATTATCAGGCATTGAAAGGGATTAATATTACTGTTGCGAAAGCTGAGTTAGTTGCCATCGTGGGTGCTTCTGGATCCGGCAAAACAACCACCATGAATATTTTGGGATTGTTAGATAAACCCACGTCTGGAAAATATTATTTAGATAATATTGATACCTCTGAATTTACAGGTGATAAATTAGCTGCGCTGCGTAATTTACGGTTAGGATTTATTTTTCAGCAATATTTTTTGCTCCCTAAATTAAGTGCGATAGAAAATGTTATTTTACCGCTAACGTATCGGCATGAAGAAAAAATGAGTATGCATGACATGAAACAACGTGCACATGACATGCTGAAAATAGTAGGCATGGAAAAACATGGTGATCATCGTCCAACAGAATTATCGGGCGGCCAACAACAACGTGTGGCTATTGCGCGCGCTTTGGTGGGCAAGCCAAGTATTATTATGGCAGATGAGCCCACAGGTGCATTGGACACAAAAACAAGCCAACAAATTATGGATTTGTTAAAAGATCAAGTAGAACAAACAGAAACAACGGTTGTTATTATTACACACTCACTTGAATTGGCTGCCCAGTGTCAGCGCGCAATTCATATTCGCGATGGACTTATTCAGGAGACAGCATAAAGTGGAATTCATTTCTTCTTTTCGTGAAGCAATGTTGAATTTACTGAGTGCAAAGCTGCGTTCGTTTCTTGCTATTTTGGGCGTGCTTGTCGGAACAGGTTCAGTCGTAGCATTAATTTCATCGAGTCAATTAGCGACTGCACATGCGTTATTGCAATTTAAAACATTAGGAACCAATTTAATTTCATTGTATCTGCGTGACGAATCAACGGGAGAAAAATCTGGGCAAAGTAAAGAGTTTAAATTAACTGATGTGGAGCAATTAAAAAAGGCGTCATCGCAAATTGTATTGATTGCGCCCTATACCATTGGTTTTCAGTCGATGTTTTACGGCAGCACTCCTATCAATGGGCAAATTATTGGCGCAACAGAATCGTTTGCAAAAATTGCAAAAGTAGATTTGTCGAGCGGACGTTTTGTGTCTTATATCGACGAACGTAATTTCTTTTGTGTGATTGGTGCGAAAATAGCGGATATGATAAAAAAATCGACGCTGAATCCTTTGTATACGCAAATTCGGGTGGGCGACGTATTCTTTACGATTGTTGGTGTTTTAAAACCATGGCCTGAGAATTTTTTTATTTCAGCTGATATTAATAACAGTATCATCATTCCATTACGTGCTTCTTATTTTTTAGATAAAGATACGCACATTGATAATATTTTAATGCGATTGATCCAAAATCCGAATATCAATTTAGTAAAAACACAAATTTCAGCCACAATGACTGAGATGTTGCCGAAGAAAAAAATCGTTTTTAATAGCCCCGAACAATTAATTCATTTAATTGCGAAACAACGTCAAACATATACCTATTTATTGATTGCCATTGGCAGTATTTCGTTGGTGGTCGGTGGTATCGGTGTCATGAATATTATGTTGGTTTCTGTTGTAGAACGTCGAAGAGAAATTGGTATTCGCATGGCCATTGGTGCGCGACAATCCGATATTTTGCGCATGTTTTTAATTGAATCCATTATGCTGACTGTTTTTGGCGGCTTTTTAGGGGTCGTTTTTGGTATTTTCACTTCTTACATACTGGCCGTTTTTTCACACTGGCATTTCTATATTTACGGAGCGCCCGTTGTGTTAGGATTTGTCGTTTCATTAATCGTAGGGATCTTTTCTGGTTTTTATCCGGCGTGGCGTGCGTCGAAATTAGATCCTATTCTGGCGATGTTGAGTTAAGAATTACTTTTTAAACTGCTCTTTCAACGCTTGTTTTCGTCGGCCATGTTCTTGCGAAACAAACAGTGTAATTTCTTTTCGCATAATCGCTTCTTCATTGCGTCTATGATCTAAAGCATCTCTCAGAACCAATGGTTTTACAGCAGCAGGCTTGTTTTTTTTGTCGAGTGAGACCATCGTGAAATAACAAGAATTGGTGTGACGAACTTCACCCGTTTCAAGATTTTCTGCAATGACTTTTATGCCGACTTCCATCGACGTGCGCCCCACATAATTGATGTTAGCAAGACAAGTGACCAATTCGCCGACATGAATGGGTTGTTTAAATAACACTTGATCGACCGATAAAGTGACGACGTAGTTTCCAGAATAGCGTGCAGCGCAGGCGTAAGCGACTTTGTCTAACAGCTGTAATAAATGGCCGCCGTGTATGTTACCGGCAAAATTGGCTCTTTCGGGAGTCATGACTTCTGACATGCTTAAGCTGCGGCGATCATCCTTTTCATTTTCTGGCAACATAGATCCTCCTTGATTATGCTTATTTATTACTTAATGGTTCTGAGCTGCGTCCCAACGATTATCGCTACTTACTCTGAATTGATTGTGCGGGGGTTTTTTATTCATGATCCACTTTCAATTCCGTAATGTAATGTTGTGTGCGTTCCGCAGGCATTTTAAAGCGTCTTGCTAAATAAATAATGCCGATTGAAAAGAACGCTAGTACTAATAAATCCCATCCGAAAGGCAGTATATTTCTTCCGCCACCGAAACTACCTAAATAGGATATCAGGGTGAGTCCACTGATATAAGGCCAAATCCAAATTGACGGTATCCAGCGAAGTGTAGGCTTTTGTCTTTTTCTAGAAAATAATCGATAAAACAATAAGACGATTAATCCTGCGATAAAACCAATGCTGAGCTTAGAAATAATTTCCCAGCCATTGAAATAACTAAAGACGGTGCAAAAATAAAAAGCGATGGTTGCCCAAAGGGTTGCAAAAGGTAAGCGGAAAGGGCGTTGCTGGTCAGGTGCCTGTTCGCGTAATGCCAGCAAACAAATAGGGCCAATGGTGTAAGTGAACGTCATTAAGGAGGTGAGAAACCCCATCATTTTATTCCAACCCGGCAGCGGCGCAAACAGTAACATGCCCAATGCAAAATTGATTCCAATCGCGTAAACGGGTGTATTTTGTGACGATAATGCTTGTAAAAAACTCGGTAAATAGCCATTAATACTTTTGCTTCTTAAAGAATGTGCTGCACCGCTCGTGTAAATCAGAGAAGCCGCGAAAGGCCCGATAATAGCGCCCGAAAATAAGATGGGGAGAAACCATTTGAATCCATCTTGATGCATAATTGCAGCGAGCGGACTATTAGCGCGGGCTAATGTAATGTGTCCCCAGCCGTGTATCAAATTAGCTGGTGTCATAGATGTCAGGAATGCAACTTGCAAGCCCAAGTAAATAATCAATGTTAGTACGATTGATCCAATGATAGCGATCGGTAAACTTTTGCCGGGATTTTTGACAGCGCCGCCCAGCTCACTGGCTTGAGTGAATCCATTGAAGGCATACACCATACCGCCGGCAGAGATCGCACTGAGTACGCCTTTGATACCGAGCGGCAAAAAAGCGCTGTGGCCTGGATGCAGAATCGTTGCGGGATTAAAGTAATAAGCAAAGACTAAGACAATTAAAAAAACGGGAATGAGAATTTTCATCAAGGTGAATACCGAATTGCAACGGAGTAACCAGCGTAATGAAAATGCATTTAAGGCGGAGATAATCAGCATGATGACAGTTGCGCACATATAACCATCGAGTGTGAGCGCAGCATTGGCATGTGTGAGCGAAGGATAATAAAAACTCGCGTATTGGATGATCGCTTGTACTTCAGTAGGCGGAATCGCTGCGTAACAGAGCCAAATAATCCAAGAGTACATAAAACCGACGAGTGTCCCGTGGGTCATTTGTGGAATGCGTGTACTCGATCCCATAACGGGAAACATCGCTGATAATTCAGCGAAAACAAAGGCGACGAAAATAATACACACACCCGCAATGAGCCAAGAAAGTATGGATGCGGGGCCTGCAATGGTGCTTGCATAAAAAGCAGAAAATAACCAGCCTGAACCTAAAATCGCACTGACAGAGGTAAAAAGTAATGTCATTGTCGTGACAGATCTTTTCATGGATAAAATTTCCTTGGAACAATGGAGGTCTGTCGTTATAACATGTCGTAATTTGAATTGTAAAGCGAGTGAAAAATGAATCAATCAGTTGAAAAACGTCTTATTTTAATCGATGGCTCTTCCTATTTATTTCGTGCATTTCATGCGTTACCGCCATTGGTGACCTCAAAAGGACAACCGACAGGTGCAATTTACGGTGTCATCAATATGATACGTAAATTGATGAATACCCATACGTTTGATTACTTTGCTGTGGTTTTTGATCCGAAGGGTAAAACATTTCGACATCAATTATTTCCGGACTATAAAGCGAATCGCACGGTAATGCCGGATGAATTGCGTGTTCAAATAGCGCCATTACACGAATTAATTGTTGCGATGGGATTGCCGTTAATTATTCAAGATGGCGTTGAAGCGGATGATGTGATTGGCACGTTAGCCGTTTATGCCGAAAAACAGGGGATAAAAACACTCATTTCAACCATGGATAAAGACATGGCGCAATTGGTGAATGATAAAATCACGTTGATCAATACGATGTCGGATCGCGTATTGGATATCGCAGGTGTCAAAGAAAAATTTGGTGTGACGCCGAATCAAATGATCGACTATTTGGCATTGATGGGAGATACCTCGGATAATATTCCGGGGATTCCCAAAGTCGGTGAAAAAACCGCTGCAAAATGGCTTGAAACGTATGGATCATTAGATGAGGTCATCAAAAACGCGGACAAAATAGCAGGAAAGGTCGGTGAAAATTTGCGAACCCATTTAAATAATTTAACGATGTCGCGCGAATTGGTTACGATTGTGCGTGATGTAAAATTAAATGTTGAATTGCCACAATTAACAATCAAAGAAAAAAATACTGAAAAATGCCGCACATTATTTGCTGAATTAGAATTTACAAAATGGCTGCAAGAATTACAAACTGTTGTTTCACACTCACACTCACACTACCACTGCATTCAAGATGAAAAATCATTCCAAGAATTTTTCACGCGATTAAAAAATGCTTCAGTGTTTGCATTAGATACAGAAACAACTGATTTGGATGCGATGCGCGCAGAATTAGTGGGTATGTCATTTTCAGTGAAGGCAGGTAAAGCCGTTTATATTCCGTTTATGCATTGCGATGAAAATGCTGTGCAATTAAATCGCGCAGAAATTCTAAAACAATTAATACCTGTTTTACAGGATAAACATAAAATTATTGTCGGGCAAAATTTAAAATATGATTACAAGGTGTTAAAAAATCACGGCGTGACCATTGAAGCGCCAATGCAAGATACTTTGCTGGAATCCTATGTATTAAATAGCACCAGTTCACGACATGATTTAGACACATTGGCATTAAAATATTTAGGTAGAAATACGATAAAATTTGAAGAGGTTGCTGGAAAGGGTGCGAAACAAGTCACTTTTGATTATGTGACTATTCCTGTTGCAACGGATTATGCTGCTGAGGATGCCGATATCGCTTTGCAATTACATCACACGTTAATGGAAAAAATTCACGCTGAGCCATCCTGTGAAAAAGTATTAACGGAAATTGAATGGCCGCTCATGCCAATTTTAGCGAACATGGAATTTCAGGGTGTGTTGGTTGATGCGGATATGTTGAAAAAGCAAGGTGATGAATTAGCGATACGCATTGATGTGCTTGAAAAACGAGTGCATGAATTAGCAGGGCAAGCATTTAATTTGAGTTCTCCGAAACAATTACAAGAAATTTTATTTACACACATGAAATTACCGGTATTGAAAAAAACACCGACGGGTTCGCCATCGACAGATGAAGAAGTGATGCAAGAATTATCGTTTGATTACGAATTACCCAGGCACATTGTCGAATATCGTCAGTTGTCAAAATTAAAATCCACGTATACAGATGCATTGCCTGCATTAATAAATTCAAAAACAGGCCGTGTGCATACATCGTATAATCAAGCGGTCACTTCAACAGGTCGATTGTCATCAAACAATCCCAACTTACAAAATATTCCTATTCGTACCATCGACGGTCGAAAAATTCGCCAAGCATTTGTTGCGCCGAAAGACATGAAAATTGTTTCTGCGGATTATTCGCAAATTGAGTTGCGTATCATGGCGCATTTATCCAAAGATCCTGGATTGCTAGCGGCATTTGAGAAAAAAGTCGATGTGCATTCCGCAACTGCTGCTGAAGTATTTGGTGTTACCTTAAATGAAGTAACGAACGAAATGAGACGTCATGCAAAAACTATTAATTTCGGACTATTGTATGGTATGTCAGCATTTGGGCTCGCGAAACAGTTGGGTGTGGAGCGGCATGATGCACAAAAATACATGGACACGTATTTTGCGCGCTATCCCAACGTCCACCAATACATGGAAACCGCGCGAGCATTTGCGAAAAAACACGGTTATGTTGAAACATTATTGGGTCGACGATTGTTTATTCCTGAAATTAACGCAACCAATAAAATGCGTAAAATGGCTGCGGAACGCGCAGCGATTAATGCGCCCTTGCAAGGCACGGCGGCAGATATTATTAAGCGCGCGATGATTTGTGTGGCGGACGTATTTGCGCGAGACCACTTGCCAGCAACCATGATTATGCAAGTGCATGACGAATTAATTTTTGAAGTGGATAAAAATCGTGTCCCAGAGATTTGTGATGTGATTAAACGTTGCATGGAAAACGCCTTGAAAATGGATGTGCCGCTCGAGGTGGCGATGGGTGTAGGTGATAATTGGGATGAGGCGCATTGATCTACTTGCGCTTTTTCAGAGGAAGCTCCGAATTATTCCACCGTCACCGACTTCGCTAAGTTTCTCGGCTGATCCACGTCCGTTCCTTTCAAAACAGCAATATGGTACGCCAACAGTTGCATCGGAATCGTATAGGCAATCGGCGCAATAAAATCAGATACCGTTGGCATTGCGATATGTGTAACCGCTTCACCAAATATTTCCGCAGGTTGATTGGAAAATACAAATACCTGCGCGCCACGTGCTTGAACTTCTTGAATATTCGACGCACATTTTTCAAATAATCGATCATGCGGTGCAAGCACAATCACCGGCATTTGTTCGTCAATTAATGCAATAGGACCATGTTTTAATTCACCGGCGGGATACGCTTCCGCATGCACGTATGAAACTTCCTTTAATTTCAAAGCACCTTCGGCTGCAATCGGATATTGTTCACCACGTGCAATAAATAAAGCGTGTTGTTTATGGGTGAATTGTTTTGAAACGTTTTGAATGACATCGTCTAATTGCAGTAATGTTTTCACTAATTCAGGCAGTGTTTGTAACGCTTGAATATGGGTATCGATAATTGATTGTGAAATACCGTGTTGCTCGGCGAGTGTGAGTGATAATAAGGCGAGCGCAGTGAGTTGCGCTGTAAATGTTTTTGTCGCAGCAACACCGACTTCTTTTCCAGACCGTGTCATTAACAATAAATCAGATTCACGCGACAAGCTGCTTTCTGCAACAGTACAAATGGCTAGAACGGTTTTGCATCCCATTTTTTTAGCATGACGCATTGCTGCGAGTGTGTCTGCTGTTTCGCCAGATTGAGAGATGGCGACAAATAATGTACCCAGTTCCATCACACTGTCGCGATAACGAAATTCGCTGGCGATGTCTACTTGTGTTGGTATTTTTGCGATGGATTCAATCCAGTAACGCGCAACCAATCCTGCGTGATAACTTGTACCGCATGCAACGATTTGTACGCGTTTTATGCCGGATAAAACAGCATTTGTTTCGCTGCCCAAAATATCAGAAAGTCCGTCTGATTGTGTTAAACAATAACGCAGTGTTTCTGCAATGGATTCAGGTTGATCGTAAATTTCTTTTTGCATGTAATGACGGAACTGTCCTTTACTAGCAGCATCAATTTCAGAAGTGCATTCATGTATATCACGTTCAACTGTTTTACCCATTGCATTTTTAATGTGAATATCAGTGCGTGAAATCGATGCGATATCCCCTTCTTCTAAATAAATAAATTTTTGAGTGACGGGTAATAATGCAAGCGGATCAGAAGCAATAAACGTTTCACCAATACCTAAACCAATGACGATCGGACTGCCACAACGTACCGCATAAATACGGTGTGGATCTTTGTTCGATAAAATACAGATGGCGAATGCACCTTTTAAAATCGCAGCAGTTTCTTGCAATGCGGACATCATGTCGTTTTGTTGCGTAAGATGAAAATGCAATAAATGAGCGACGACTTCGGTATCGGTTTCTGATTCAAAAATATAATTTTGTGCCATTAATTGTTTGCGCAGTACGTGATGATTTTCAATAATGCCATTATGTACAATTGCGATTTCGTTTTGTGATGTGTGCGGGTGCGCATTATTGATACTGGGTTTTCCGTGGGTTGCCCAGCGTGTGTGTGCAATACCCGTTCGTCCGGATAGTGGGCTATCGCTTAATGCTTTTTCGAGTGCAGCCACTTTTCCGTGGACACGTTTGCGCTGAATTTCATGGGAATGTGGATCTAAAATCGCAACGCCAGCAGAATCATAACCACGATACTCAAGACGCTTTAATCCTTCGATTAAAATCGCTTCAATTTGACGTTCAGCAATGGCTCCAACAATCCCGCACATATGACATTCTTCCGGTGATTAAAAAAGAACACATCATAACATCACTGTGAATTTTTGGAAGGTTTGGAAAAGTGTGAATGGGGTGGGAGTGCAGGGCAGCCTCCGAAAATCTTTGTTAGTAGTGATGGAAGCGAGAGCGCCAGCAATACATGCAGGGAACGTTGCATCGTTCCACTCATACATCGCAGGCGCTATCGCTTGTGCTTCCATCGCTGCTAAGAAATGCGTGGTGTAGCCACCCAAATTATAATGAGGCTGCCCTGGGTGGGAGTGTGAAAGGTTTTACATGAGGCATATGCCACAGTATTATACCTGCCTCAGATTCAGGTATCAGTGTGGGGTATCAGTGTGAGTAAACTGTACCTCTGACACTCACACTGATAACTCACACTGATAAACTACCTACAGGATTGCACGAATGCTCCCACGCAAAACCCTCGCAAACGCCATTCGCGTCCTTGCCATCGACGCTGTTGAAGCGGCACGTTCTGGCCATCCTGGCATGCCGATGGGAATGGCAGATATTGCAGAAGTGTTGTGGCGCGATTTTTTAAAACACAATCCCTTGAATCCGCATTGGTTTGATCGTGATCGATTTGTATTATCGAATGGTCATGGTTGTATGTTGCAGTATGCGTTGCTGCATTTATCCGGTTACGATTTATCGATCGACGATTTAAAACAATTTCGTCAATTGCATTCTAAAACGCCGGGTCATCCTGAGTATGGTTTTACACCGGGCGTTGAATCAACGGCAGGTCCACTGGGGCAAGGATTAGCCATGGCTGTGGGTATGGCCATTGCTGAAAAACATTTGGCTGCTGAATTTAATGCAAAAAATCATGTACTCGTTGACCATTACACGTATGTGTTTGCGGGTGATGGCTGTTTGATGGAAGGTATTTCACATGAAGTGTGTTCATTAGCGGGTACGTTGGGATTAGGTAAATTAATTGTATTTTACGATGATAACGGTATTTCAATTGACGGTGATGTTTCAGGTTGGTTTACAGATAATACACCGGAACGTTTTGCTGCCTATCATTGGCAAGTCATTCCCAATGTGGATGGACATGACGCAAATGCCATAAAACAAGCGATTACGGCAGCGCGCGAAGATCTAACACGTCCCACTATTATTTGTTGCAAAACACAAATTGGTTATGGCGCACCGAATTTAGCAGGCAGTGAAAAAACACATGGCTCACCACTGGGTACTGCTGAAGCTGATGCTGCGAAAAAAGCATTGGATTGGCATCATGCACCTTTTGAAATTCCCGCTGATATTTATGCAGCGTGGGATGCAAAACAAACAGGTGCAAAAACGGAATCGGCATGGAGTGGGGAATTCATCAAATACCAACAAGCGTTTCCCGAAAAAGCGGCTGAATTTTTGCGTCGCATGATGGGATTAATTCCACCCGAATTTGAAATTCAAAGTAATGCATTTATTTATCAAACATTACAAGAAGCAAAAGCGATTGCAACCCGCAAAACATCACAAGCGTGTATCGAAGCGTATTCGCAATTTTTACCTGAATTAATGGGCGGTTCCGCTGATTTGGCAGAATCGAATAATGTGAAAGGAAAAAATGCGATACCGTTTTCAATTGATAATCCACGCGGCAATTATTTGCATTATGGTGTGCGTGAATTTGGCATGTCGGCGATTATGAATGGTTTGGCTTTGCATAAGGGCGTTATTCCATTTGGCGGCACATTTTTAGTGTTTGTAGATTACGCACGAAATGCTGTGCGCATGTCGGCGATTATGCAGCAAAAAGTGATTTATGTTTTTACCCATGATTCTGTGGGATTAGGTGAAGATGGTCCCACGCATCAACCGATTGAACATGCCGCGATGTTGCGTATGACGCCACATTTTGAAGTGTGGCGTCCGTGTGATTTTGCAGAAACAGCCATTGCGTGGCAGCAATCACTCGTGCATGAAGGCCCGAGCGCATTATTATTAACGCGACAAAATTTACCGCAACAAAAGCATACGACAGAACAATTGAAAGATATTGCGTGTGGTGGATATGTTTTATTTGAACCAAACAGTGATTGCGAAGCGATTATTATTGCAACGGGATCTGAGGTGCATTTGGCAGTCACCGCAGCGCAAGCCTTAATGCAAGAAAATGTTTTTGTTCGCGTGGTTTCAATGCCGTGTTGCGAACGATTTAAAGCACAAAAAGCGGCATATCGCGAAACAGTGTTGCCTAACAAAATTACTGCGCGACTAGCGATAGAAGCCGGTGTGCCTGATTATTGGTATCAATTTGTCGGTACTGACGGTGCAATTATTGGAATTGATACATTTGGTATTTCAGCGCCTGAAAAAGATATTTGGCCCGCGTTTGGCTTTACGGTTGAGAATGTTAAGAGGCAAGTTTTGGTTTTGCTGGGATAGAAGGTATGGGTGTGAGATACCAAAATAATGTAATTTAAAAAAACATCTAACTTGAACAAGGAAACATCATGACAATTAAAATCGCTATCAATGGTTTTGGTCGTATCGGACGCAATATTGCACGCGCATTGTATGAATCGAATTATGGCGATCGTATTAAGCTTGTTGCTGTGAATGATTTGGGTGATATCGAAACCAATGCACATTTATTTAAATTTGATTCTGTTCATGGTCATTTTAAGCATGATGTTTCAATTGAAAATAATCATCTCATGATTGATGGCGATCAAGTGCGTTATTTTTCAGAAAAAAATCCTGAATTAATTCCGTGGGGTGAATTGGATGTTGATGTGGTATTGGAATCAACGGGTTACTTTACGAGTCGCGAAAAAGCGAGTGTGCATTTACGCGCGGGTGCAAAAAAAGTATTAATTTCTGCGCCAGCAGGAAAAGATATTCCAACGATTGTGTTCGGTGTGAATCATCACTCATTAAAACCAACGGATGATATTGTTTCCAATGCCTCTTGCACAACCAATTGTTTGGCGCCGCTGGTGAAACCCCTGCACGAAACATTTGGTCTTAAATATGGTTTGATGACAACGGTTCATTCATATACTTCCGATCAAAGATTGAATGATGCGCATCATTCTGATGTACGCCGCGCGCGCGCAGCTGCATTGTCGATGATTCCCACCAAAACGGGGGCAGCAGCAGCGGTTGGTTTGGTTTTGCCTGAATTAGCCGGAAAACTCGATGGTTATGCCGTGCGTGTACCCACAGCGAACGTATCGTTGGTTGATTTAACATTTGAAGCTGAAACACCGGTTACTGTGAAAGCGGTGAATGATGTTTTATTGGCTGCATCAGAAGGCGAATTAAAAAATATTCTGAATTACACGGATTTGCCACTGGTTTCGATTGATTTTAATCATTGCTCTGCGTCATCGACAGTGGATTCATTGGAAACACGTGTGATCGGTAATTTAGTGAAAGTGGTATCTTGGTACGATAATGAGTGGGGTTTTTCGAATCGTATGTTGGATACGGCGTGTGTGATGATGTCGGTGTGATATAAACGGATGTGTGTTAAATCCGAAGAGAAGCGCGCGCGATAGCAAGCGCGCCGCATGGAATGTGTTTGATAAGAAATAGTAGGAACTGAGTGTGTCATATCTAAAAATGTCCGATCTCGATTTAAAAAACAAACGCGTTTTAATCCGTGAAGACTTTAATGTCCCTATGCACAATGGAAACATTGCAGACGACACGCGTTTGCGCGCAGCACTTCCCACCATTGAATATGCATTAAAACAAAATGCTGCGGTGATTTTAATGTCGCATTTAGGAAGACCTGTGGAAGGCGTGATTGATGCAACACTTTCACTCGAACCCATTGCAAAAAAATTATCTGAATTATTATCTAAACCTGTCCGTTTTATTTCTGATTGGATTAGCGGATTCGAAATTCAACCTGGCGAAATTGTGTTGTGTGAAAACGTGCGATTTTTAGCGGGTGAAAAAAAATGCGATGAAAGCCTTTCGAAAAAAATGGCAAAAATATGTGATGTCTTTGTGATGGATGCGTTTGCAACTGCCCATCGCGCTGAAGCATCAACATCAGGTGTTGCACGTTTTGCACCGAAAGCGTGTGCAGGATTATTGTTGGACGCGGAATTAATTGCACTCACAAACGCATTAACCCGTCCGAAAAAACCGGTTGTTGCAATTGTCGGTGGATCAAAAGTATCTACAAAAATGACGGTATTAGAGGCGTTGCTTGATAAAGTAGACACATTGATTGTGGGTGGCGGTATCGCAAATACATTTTTAGCGGCACAAAATAAATCGGTTGGCAAATCATTGATTGAAACAGATTGGATTGATGCAGCAAAAAAACTTCTACAAAAAGCGGCAGAAAAAAATGTTTCTATTCCATTACCGATAGATGTCGCCATTGCTAAAAATTTTTCTGCAGAGGAAAAAGCCGTCATCAAATCAGTGGATGCCGTGCAATCAGATGATATGATTTTAGATGTCGGACCCAAAACAGCAGCAACGTATGCTAATATTATGCGATGCGCAAAAACAATTGTGTGGAATGGCCCTGTTGGTGTATTTGAATTTCCTGCGTTTTCTGCAGGCACAAAAGCAGTGGCCGATGCGATCGCTGAAAGTGACGCATTTTCAATTGCGGGTGGTGGTGATACATTGTCTGCGATTTCACAGTTTGAAATCGAAAATAAAATATCCTATTTATCCACTGGCGGCGGTGCATTTCTAGAATTTATGGAAGGTAAGCAATTACCGGGAGTTGAGGTATTATATGCAACACGATAATCATCATGAACGACGTACCAAAATTTTAGCGACATTAGGACCTGCCACTGATGATCCTGCCATTATGGAACGATTGATTAAAGCGGGCGTCAATTGTGTGCGTTTGAATTTTTCGCACGGGACACATGCAGATCATCAAAAACGCATCGAATTAGTACGTGAAACTGCGAAAAAATTAAATCAAGTGGTGGGCGTATTGGGTGATTTGCAAGGCCCTAAAATTCGCATCGCCAAATTTAAAGACGGTAAAATTACTTTGAATTCAGGTGATCAATTTACGTTAGATGCAACACTGGATTCAACCACGGGCACACAATCTGTTGTTGGTATTGATTATAAAGAATTACCGAATGATTTAATCGCTGGTGATTTTTTATTATTGAACGATGGTTTGATTACCATGCATGTTGAAAAAGTCGATGGTCCGCGTGTGATTTGTATTGTTGACCAAGGCGGCGTCTTATCCAATCACAAAGGTATTAATAAAAAAGGTGGTGGATTAACTGCGAAAGCGTTGACTGAAAAAGATTACGAAGATTTATTATTTGCTGTGAAAATGGATGTTGATTACATTGCCATTTCTTTTCCGCGCAATGCAGAAGATATTCATGAGGCGCGACGTTTAATAGAAAAAGCAAAAGGCACGAGTGGCATCATTGCAAAAATTGAACGGGTTGAAGCGGTTGAGGCGATTGATGAAATTATTGTAGCGAGCGATGGCGTGATGGTTGCGCGCGGTGATTTGGCGGTTGAAATCGGTGATGCTGAAGTACCGATGGTTCAAAAACATATTATTCAACGTGCAAGAACGTTAGATAAGCCCGTTATTATTGCGACACAAATGATGGAATCGATGATTGTGAATGCAGTTCCTACACGTGCTGAAGTGTCTGATGTGGCAAATGCTGTATTGGATAATGTGGATGTGGTGATGTGTTCTGCAGAAACAGCAACGGGCACATTTCCGGTTGAAACCATCGAAGCGATGGATCGCGTTTGTCGTGTCGTAGAAAAACAACCCAAAACGCAACAATCAAAACATCGTGTTGAATGTCAGTTCACGCGCATTGATGAAGCGATTGCAATGGCAACGATTTACACGGCGAATCATTTTGATGTGCGTGCAGTGGTTGCATTAACAGAATCTGGTGCAACGCCTTTATGGATGTCGCGTATCCGCACCGGTTTACCGATTTATGGATTAAGTCGATTTAATCGCACGCTAGGGAAAATGACTTTATATCGTGGTGTTTATCCGATTTATTTTGATGTGACACAATGCACGCGTGATGAAGTGAACAGTACTGCAATTACGTTGATGGAAAAAAAGAGAGTATTACAAAACGGCGATCGCGTCATTTTAACGAAGGGCGATCATTTGGGGCGCAGTGGTGGTTCCAATGCCATGAAAATTCTCATCGTAGGAGACGTGTTATGAGTACGTGGATGGAATTACTTTACATTGCAGGTGCAGCGTTAGCGGCATGGTTTGCATATCGTATCATTCGCAATAACCCTGAAATGTTCAGCAAAGAAAATTTGGGTAAAAGTTTTTTTACGATGGGTGTTTTAGCGTTAATGCTCATTGGGTTTGTTGCGTTATTGGTGTTTTTGCTGAAGCATTGAATTTTATTGTTGGATAATGACGTGTTATGATCTGCAAACTTGACAATTAGGGAGATAAACCATGACGATACTTTCCGAATTACAATCCACCATGGCGCAATTGACTGCGCGTGGAAAAGGCTTATTAGCAGCAGATGAAAGCGTTGCGACGATCACAAAACGACTACAAGCGATCAGCGTAGAATCAAACGAAGAGAATCGCCGCACTTATCGTGATCTATTATTAACAACACCGCATTTAAACGATTATGTAAGTGGTGTGATTTTATTTGAAGAAACCTTACATCAATCCACGTTAGAGGGTATGCCGTTTGCGAAAGCACTTAACGAACGCGGTATTGTACCGGGCATCAAAGTGGATAAAGGTTTGGTGCTTTTAAATTCAAATAGCACAGAGCAAGTTACGCAAGGATTAGATGGCTTGGGTGAAAGATTACAAAAATATAAAGCGCAAGGCGCACGTTTTGCAAAATGGCGTGCGGTGTATTCTGTCAGTCATTGTGCACCTTCAAAAGCAGTCAATTCATTAAATGCAGTTTCTTTGGCACGTTATGCAGCGATTTGCCAAGACAATGGTATTGTGCCGATTGTAGAGCCAGAAATTTTAATTGATGGGGATCACACGATTGAACAATGCGAAAAAGCAACGACTAAAGCATTGCATAAGGTGTTCTCGCAATTATACAAACAAGGTGTGATTTTAGAATGCATTATTTTGAAACCAAGCATGGTGATTGCTGGTAAAAAATGTGCGAAACAATCGACTGTTGAAGAAGTGGCGGCTGCTACGATGCGTGTACTAAAACGCACGGTACCAGCGGCAGTGCCTTCTATTAATTTTTTATCGGGCGGACAAACGCCTGAACAAGCGACTGCACATTTGCAGGCGATGAATGCAATGGGTCATTTACCGTGGCATTTGAGTTTTTCCTATGCGCGTGCATTGCAAGAACCTTGTATGGATGCATGGCGTGGAAAAGTTGAAAATAAAAAAGCGGCGCAAGCAGTCTTGTTGCATCGCGCGAAATTAAATCATTTGGCGACGCTTGGAAAATATAACGTAACATCTGAAGCGCATGTTTAATTGTTTAAATTGGAACGTTGTGTGTTAAATGCGATGAGAAGCGCGCGCGATAGCAAGCGCGCCGCCCAAGGATCCTTATTTCATGCAAAACGCTGTCATATTAATCCCCGCCTATAACGAAGTGACAACGATCCAAGCTATTGTGGATCGTTGTTTATCTTATTCTCCGGATGTGATGGTGATTGATGACGGCTCAACGGATGGTACGCTCGAAAAATTAAAAAACATGCCTACTGTTGTATTTTCAAATCCTGTTAATTTGGGTAAGGGTGCCACGTTGTTAAAGGGGTTTCAAACTGCGATTGAAAAAAATATGCGTGGTGTGATTACGTTGGATGCAGACGGTCAGCATAATCCAGATGATTTACCCCAATTTTTGAGTCTCAGTGCAAAGTTTCCAGAGGGATTTATCATTGGGGCAAGACGGACTGTAACCAATCGTCCGCCCAAAGTACGATGGTGGGCGAATCAAGTCGCTGATTTTTTTATATCTTGCGCTGCACGAAAACGATTGTGCGATACGCAATCAGGTTATCGTTATTATCCCGTTTCATTTTTGAAGCGGTATCTGTCAGGTACAAAGACGCCGAATCGTTTCGCATTTGAGGCAGAAATTTTAGTGGCGGCTGTTTTATCAGGATTGTCTGTGCACTATGTCGATATTGCATCTTGTTATCCCGCTGGCGCGCGCGCCAGTCATTATCATCCGGGTAAAGACACGTGGGAAATCACAAAAACAGTTGCTAAATTGATATTTAAAAAAAGTAACGGAATACAATCGTCCAGATAATCGTGATAGTATTTGTTACTTATTGTCGTTTAGGGTGGATTCATGCAGGGAAAGCAATTGGTGAGATTAGCTTTAACTATTGTGCTGGCAACAGTTTCATGTTTGGCTGTATCGCAACCAAATGTTGTTAATCCCGCCGCACCTGTGGTACCGAATCCTGCAGTGATTGCACCGCCGGTGCCAGTAGTTTCAACGCCAGTTGCAACTCCATCTCCATCTCCATCTCCCGCTCCCAACGCCCAAATTTGGAATTTAAAAAACGCTGACATCCGTGCCGTGATTCAAACGGTTTCCATTTTGACGGGAAAGAATTTTATTGTTGATCCGGTTGTTCATGGAAACGTTACCTTGGTGTCGCAAAAACCAATGACGCCCAATGAGCTGTATCAAGTTTTTTTATCGATGCTGCAACTTTTAAATTATGCGGCGATTCCTTCGGGCAATATCATTAAAATTGTACCGGCAATGAATGCCAATGCATTATCACGTAAAATTGCAACGACAGGGCAACCTGGGGTTGGTGATGAAATTGTTGTACGGGTTGTTGCTGTCAATCATGTTTCTGCGACGGAATTAGTGCCTGTGCTGCGACCATTAATGTCGCAATCGGGTAGTGTGACTGCTTATCTACCATCGAATGCGCTGATTTTAGCGGGCACCGCTTCAAATATTCAGCGATTGGTAGCAGTTATTCATCAAATGGATACGATAGATACCAATCAAATTACGGTCGTCACTTTGCAGTATGCGAATGCAAAAAATGTAGTTGCGATTATTCATTCGTTACAAAGTGGTGCGGCATCGCAAGGCAATGTGAATAATGCAACACTGGCGGCAGATGATGAAAACAACAGCATTTTGATCAGTGCCAATTTGGCAAATCAATTAATGATGCGCAATTTAATTCAACAGTTGGATCAAAAAGGCTCTGGCGAAGATGATACGATCGTTGTTCGTTTGAATTATTTATCCGCCAAAAAATTAGCGCCCATTTTGACAAAAGTGGCGCAAGGGATGAGTGTTTCACAAGCCAAAGCCACTGGAAAAGGTCAAGCCGCTGCTCCAAGCGATGACAGTAGTGGCGGCAGTATTTCTATTCAAGCAGAAGATAATAATAATGCGGTGATTATGCATGCACCTAAATCAATGCTGAGTAATCTTGTTAAAGTGATTAAACGTTTAGATGTGCGTCCACAAGAAGTATTGGTTGAAGCGATTATCGTGAAAATCGATGAAAATTTATTAAATAAATTGGGTATTGTGTGGGGATCGTCTACTGGTGCTGGCGTGGCAGCCGCTGCAGTGGGAGGAGCAACGGGTGCAGCACCTGTTTCTGCAGCGATTGGAGAGGATAATACGTTTGCCATGAATGCCAATCATAGTTTTGGGTTGTTGCCAGACGGTAATTTGATTGCGATTTTGCATGCATTGAAGCAAAACAGCGCGTCGGATGTATTGGCGACACCCTCCGTCGTTGTTTTAGATAATGAAAAAGCGTCGATTGATGATGGACAAAATTTAGGGATGGCCAATCGTTCCTATCAAGGTGCTTCTGCAGCAACGACGGGAAATCCGGCTCAAAATGAAGTGACGCCATTTAATACGATTGAACGTCAGGATGTGACGTTGAGTTTAGATGTGACGCCGCATATCAGCCCCAATAACATGATTCGGATGGCGCTTTTGCAAAAAGACGATAGTGTTGCATCAGAAAGCGATCCAGCGAATGACAATCCAACATTAAACACCAGTAAAATTAAGACATCCGTACTTGTAAAAAGCGGCGCTATTTTAGTGTTGGGTGGATTAATGAATAATACGCAAGAAAAAACCGTTGAAAAACTACCTATTTTAGGAGATTTACCGGTGATCGGACAATTGTTCCGCTATAACACACACAAGATCGCGAAAACGAGTTTGATGGTGTTTATTCGCCCTGTCATCATGTCAAAGAAAAATGCACAGGCTCAAACGATGAATCGTTACTCCTATATTCGTCATCAAGAAATTGATTTGGAAACAGAAGCTGTTAAGAAGCAAGCGGCAATGCCTTTATTACCGACATTACGAGCTGAGCCGGATGTTCATTTACCACAGCCCGTACCTACCTTTCGATTGCCAACCCCGAACATAACAACAGGGCAGGTCCATTGAAACAAAATCGTCATGAAACAGTAAAAACAAAAGAACCTAAAACAAAGGAAATAAAAAAACGTCGCTTGTCATTTCACTTTGCAAAAAGACAAGGTGTTTTTTTGCAATCAGAATCAGACGATGCAGTAACCGTTTGTTATTTACCCACCGTTAATCCAGACACATTGATCGAATTGCGTCGGTATTTTGAAAAACCCTTGGAATTGGTGAAAGTGTCACAAATGGATTTTGAAAAGCTGCTTGCAAAGGCGTATGAAACAACAACCAGTTCAGCCATGGCGGCCATTTCTGATATCGAAGAAGATCTCGATTTACAAACGATGATGGCAACACTGCCAAAAACAGCGGATTTATTAGAAACAGAAGATGATGCGCCGGTCATTCGTTTAATCAACGCTGTGTTAACGCAAGCGATTAAACAATCCGCGTCTGACATTCATTTTGAAACGTTTGACGAACGTTTGGCGATTCGATTTCGTATTGATGGTTTATTGCGAGAAGTATTGGAACCACCGCGTGGACTTGCGCCATTGCTGACATCGCGCGTGAAAGTGATGTCAAAATTGGATATTGCAGAAAAACGATTGCCGCAAGACGGTCGTATTTCACTTCGTATTGCGGGACGTTCGGTGGATGTCCGCGTATCAACCATTCCAACCCATCATGGCGAACGTATTGTATTGCGATTACTGGATAAACAAGCAGTGCCGTTGGATTTATCGCGTTTGGGGCTTGCGGAAGAAGCCTTTCAAGCAATGACGAAATTGATCGAGAATCCCCATGGCATTATTTTAATGACAGGTCCGACGGGGTCTGGAAAAACAACGACGTTATACGCCATGTTAAATACGCTGAATAATACTGCGCGGAATATTTTAACAGTCGAAGATCCGATCGAATATTATTTATCCGGTATTGGTCAAACGCAGGTGAATCCAAAAATCGGCATGTCGTTTGCGCGGGGATTGCGTGCTATTTTGCGACAAGATCCGGACATTGTGATGGTCGGTGAAATTCGCGATTTAGAAACCGTAGAGATGGCGATTCAAGCGAGCTTAACAGGACATTTGGTCTTGTCGACATTACACACGAATAGTGCGATTGGTGCGATTACGCGATTGCGCGATATGGGAGCGGAACCTTTTTTACTCTCATCAACCATTATCGGAGTTGCTGCACAACGATTGGTGCGTGTGTTGTGTTCGCTGTGTAAAATAGCTGAAACAGCCGATGAACGTACGCGACATGTGATGGGCATTGATGATGCGGTGGCGCCATTTGAAATTTTCAGGCCGAAGGGATGTGATCGTTGTGGTCAAACGGGTTTTCATGGTCGCACCGGTATTTATGAAATTATTCCGCTCGATGCTTCATTGCAAGCGATGATTCATTCCAATGAAAGCGAAGCAAATATGGAACATCACGCAAGAAAATTCAGTAAAAGTATGCGAGAAGATGGTTTTCGAAAAATAATGCAGGGTGAGACGACAATTGAAGAAGTACTTCGTGTGACGGCAGAGGATTAGGAGTGAAGGGGGTGGGAGTGTGAGTGTGAGTGTGAGTGTGAGTGTGGGTATCAGAGGTACAATTTAATTATTTATTTTTTACAAAACGCTATCGAGCTATTAGATAAAAATAAGTAATTACACTACACCTCAGAACTCACACTCACACTCCCACTCACACTCCCGCTCCCGCTCCCGCTCCCACTCCCACTCCCACCTTCACTTGAAGCGAGCAAAATATGACAGCCTTCCAATACATCGCCTTAGACAAAACCGGCAAACGCATCAAAGGCGTTACCGAAGGCGATTCTGCGCGTTTGGTGCGTCAACAATTGCGTGAAAAACAATTAACACCGCTTGACGTAACACCTGTTTCTTCGCAAAAAAAAACAGCTGGATCCGTCAAAAAATCACTATTTCAATTGGGTGCCCGCAAAATATCGCCTGCTGATTTATCGTTAATTACAAGGCAGATGGCGACTTTATTAGATGCGGGAATTCCGGTTGATGAAGTATTAACGGCTGTTTCTGAACAAACCGAAAAACAAACGACGAAACAAATATTGTTAGGTGTTCGTGGAAAAGTATTAGAAGGATATGCGCTTGCCGATGGGATGAATGATTTTCCAGCGGCTTTTCCAGCGTTATATCGCACTACCGTTGCAGCAGGTGAGCGCACCGGAAAATTAGGGCAGGTATTAAATCAACTCGCTGAATATACGGAAAAGCAGCATTATATTCGTCAAAAAATAAAACAAGCACTCGTGTATCCCATCATGATGACGAGTGTGTCAATTTCAATCGTTGTATTTTTGTTGATTTATGTTGTGCCGAAAATTATTTCCGTATTCAGTGAAACGAATCAGGTATTACCACTAGCAACACAAATATTGGTGGGTTTAAGTGGTTTTGTGCAAGCATTTGGTTTGTATGTTTTCGCAGCCATTATTTTATTTATTTTTCTATTTCGACGTGCATTGAAGCGCATTACTTTTCGTCGTAAAGTGCATGCGGTATTGCTGAAACTCCCTGTGATTGGACAGGCCATTAAAACCATTAATGGTGCGCGATTCGGTAGAACGCTCGGTATTTTAAATGCAGCTGCTGTACCTGTGTTAGATGCAATGCAAGCTTCCGCAGAATTGGTAAAACCATTACCGATGTCTGAAAAAATCCAACAAGCCATTACACAAGTGCGTGAAGGAACCGCGATTCACGTGGCATTGCAAAAAACAGCTTGTTTTGCGCCGATGTTTTTACATTTAGTGGCGAGTGGTGAAGCGAGTGGGCAACTCGATGCGATGTTAGAAAAAGCAGCCAGTTATTTGGAAAAAGATGTCGAAGGATTAATTCAAACCGCATTAACGTTGTTTGAGCCTTTGATGATTTTAGTGATGGGTGGTATCGTGTTGTATATTGTTTTGGCCATCATGTTACCGATTTTTGCGTTGGATAATGTGTCGTGAAAAATGTGAGTTATCAGTGGGAGTGGGAGTGTGGGTGTGAGTGTCAGAGGTGCGGTTTAATTAAGCGATATATTTTAAATATTCAACCTATTATCAATATTTTTTGTAAGTATTATTTTTAAACTATACCTCTGACACTCACACCCACACTCCCACTCACACCAAACTAAAGGACAACAAAATTATGCATCAGAAAAATCTACACAAAAAGAACGCACGTGGCTTCACCCTCATCGAAGTCATGGTCGTCGTCGTTATTCTCGCGATTTTAGCCGCTATCATTGTGCCACGTATTTTGAAACGACCTGAGCAAGCACGCATGGCTGCAGCACGCGCAGATATTCGTTCGATTCAAAATGCAATGGAATTGTATAAATTAGATAACGGTTTTTACCCATCAACAGATCAAGGTATCCAAGCATTGGTTACAAAACCCACAGGCGAACCTGTTCCACAAAATTGGTCAGAAAACGGATATTTACCGAAAGTCATGATGGATCCTTGGGGTCATGCATTTCATTATGCGCATCCGGGAAAACATGGCAGTATTGATATTTGGTCTGATGGTCCGCCGGATAGTTCGGGGAAAAATACGGTTGTGGGGAATTGGGATACCAGTCAATAATTGGTGTGAGTGTGGGGGTGAGTGTGAGTGTGAGTGTGAGTGTGGGTATCAGCGGTATAGTTTAATTAAGCGATATATTTTAAACATTCAACCTATTATCAATATTTTTTGTAAGTATTATTTTTAAACTACACCTCTGACACTCACACCCACACTCCCGCTCACACAAATTTAAAGTACAACAAAATTATGCATCAAAAAAATCTAAACAAAAACGACGCGCGTGGTTTCACCCTCCTCGAAGTCCTCGTTGTATTAATCATTATCGCAATTATTACCGCTGTTTCTATCCTTGCTTTTGGACAATTTGGTCGCGGACGACGAGAGAAAATAATCGTGCAACAATTTATGCGGACTATTGATGTTGCACAGCAACAAGCGATATTAATGCCTAGCGTGTTGGGTTTGGGTATCAGCCCCGCGGGATATCAATTTTATCAATACGAATTACCGCAAGCACAAAAACCAGGACATTGGTATGCATTGCGCGATGATGTGCTATCAAATACACGGGCTTTTAAAAGTGTTTTTCATACCACGGTAAAATCAATTGCAACCTATTCCAATGCGCAAAAGAGTCATGATATGAAACCAGAAATTTTATTTTTACCCAGCGGTTATGTGACACCCTTTGTAATGGAACTGAGCGGTGTTTCACACAATTATAGGGTTACAGTCACAAACAATGGATCTGTTACGCTTAAAACGGAAGAGATAGTGAAAAATAAAAAATGATAAAACATAAAAGTGCTGCATTTACATTAATTGAAGTTTTAGTTGCTTTGTTAATTATTGCGATTGCATTAGGTGCTGCTGTTCGTTCAGTGAATGAAAGTGTGCGCGTGACCACGCATGTACGTGACTCAGTGGGTGCGCATTGGGTAGGATTAAATATTTTATCGCAGATTCAAACGGGAATGATTGCAGCACCAACACCTTCAAACATAGCGCATGGTCAAGTAAAAATGATGAATCAAGAATGGCAATGGACAGCACAAGCAAAGCCATCTCAACAATCTGCTCACATTACACGAATCCTCGTCACGATAGAATTAAAAAAACATGTGGTAAATGAGGTTGTGGGATTTATGTTAAATGCGAAGGAAACGCGCGCGTAAGCAAGCGTGCAAGTGACAAACTATTATGAAAAACCACAAAACCCAAGGCTTTACGCTCATCGAAATTTTAGTTGCATTGCTTATATTTGCAATCATCGGTATTTTGGCTGCGATGAGTTTGAAAACAATTATTAATGCGCATCGAAAATTAAAAATCGTGGATCAACATTTGTTACAATTACAAATTTCGATGACGCTCATCCGTCGAGATTTAACGCAGATTATTGATCGAAAGGTGCGAGATGCAAATGGTAATCAAGAGTCTGCATTTGTAGCAGATGGCCCAACTGAAATTGTTTTTACACGAACAGGTTTGTTGAATCCATTCAATACGCAGCGTCGAAGTGATATGCAACGCGTGGGATATGTATTGCAAGGCGATCAGTTAGTGCGATTAACCTGGGATGTGTTAGATCAACCGCCGGGTGCAAAACCAGAATCTGAGATTATTTTAAAGGGTGTGCAATCTTTATCGTGGCAATTTATCACGGATAACGGTACGACATCTGAAGTATGGCCCCCCGCAACTGGTTCGACCATGCAACAAGAAATGAAATCACATTTGCCCAAAGTCGTTTTACTGGTCATGCAGGTTAAAAACGAGGGTGTGATTCAAGGTGTATTTCCAATTCCTGCGCGAGGTGTATATGCATCAATGCAAACGCAGCCAACGTCAAAACCGTAATGGCGGCGCTCTCATCAGCGCTATTTTCATCACAGCGATTGCTGCAATTATTGCAACGGCATTAGTCGTAGAGCAGCGATTACTCATTCATGAAGGAAGCTTGGTCATACGCGGTGATCAAGGGTATTTAAATTTACAAGGCATGCAGTATGAAGCGGAATTGGCAATCGAAAAATATGCAATCGCATTAGACAATCACAAAAGTCCCAATGGCACTTTTGTGCCATTAGAGTCAAAGCTGCCGACAATCGAAATGAATAAAATGGTATTGTCGGGCACTATCGAGGATGAACAAGGCAAATTTAATCTGAATGATTTGGTATACTCTGCGAATCAGCCGCAATTTGTCGCATTGTTGCGTGGATTAATGCCTCAAATTCCCGTGCAAAAAGCGTATATGATTGCGAAGGCCATTACCACCTGGCTAACGAGTAATGCAGACGATGCTTACTATTTAAAATGGCATCCACCCTATCGAGCACCCCAAGATCAAATGGCAGATATCAGTGAATTGCAGTTGGTGATGGGTGTTACGCCAGAAATATATTTAGCATTAGAACCGTATGTGACAGCGTTACCTGTACAGATATCGGTACAAGCTACGTCAACACCATCGCCGCAAACTTCGCAGCCACCGCAAAATCCCGGTACACCTGCTCCAGCAAGCAATGCGCCAGGAACACCCATTAATGTGAATAGTGCTTCTGCGCCTGTGTTATTAACCGTGAGTCCTGATTTAAGTTTATCAAAGGCTGCAAGTATTGTTGCTTGTCGAAAACAGTATGGTGGATTTACAAGTACAGCGACCTTTATTGCTGATTGTGTGAAATCACAAGGCGTTACCACAATGAATAATATTACGACAAATAGTACTTATTTTTTATCGCGAACAGACGCGCGCTATGGAGATCATGTGATTGTTTTAACGCGCTTATGGGTTACACAAATCCAAAAAAATAATACACTGAAGGTGGTGGTTGTTTGGCAGTCTTTTGAATAGGGGTTATTAGGACCTCACTGTTTGAATACCTTAAAACGTCGATGTTGAGGTGATTTTTCACGAAAAAGCATCCAACAGCAGCGTTTCTTTATAACGAAGTGAGCGGTTACGCATTATGTTTATTTTGCAGTTGTCTACTAACCAGCCTAGCGAATGGTTTGAAATAAACGAAGCAGGCGAAATGGTATTGCGTCGCCAGATCGCTGAATTATCTGATTGTCCCAAAATAAATGAAAACGAAAATTTGGTTGTTTTAATTCCTGGTGAAAGCGTAACAATGACCACGGTAAAGTTGCCGAAAATGCGCGAATCTGAACGATTGAAGGCAATTCCATTTGCATTAGAAGAACAGTTAGCGAGTGATCCCGATAGTGTTTTCATTGCAATGGGCGGTGTACAACCGGAAGGTGCTTTAACGGTTGCAGTAACGGAAAAGGCTTTATTTGAAGAACGATTGAATACGTTCCGAGCAGCCAACTTATATCCAAAAATACTACTGCCTGATTTTTTGAGTTTGGCTTGGGAGCCAGAAACCTGGACTGTACTGATGCAAAATCAAATGGCCATTGTGCGAACAGATTATCACAATGGATTTTCTGTCGACTTACTTAACTTATTTTTATTTTTGCAGTTTGCGATTGAAAAAAATAAAAAACCAAAAAAAATTATTTGTTGGCAAGAAAATCATATTGTCGATGTTACCCAATTTGAAAAACTCGGGGTTCCTGTTGAGTTACGGGGCGAATCAAAATATGGTTATTTTGATAATCAACATCTGTTATCAAACCCCGCAATCAATTTTTTATACGGTAAATACAAACCTCAAATGCAATCCTCTCTTTTGAAAAAAAATTGGATGCTGTGTGGTGCAACGGCTGCCACATTCATTGTTTTTTTATTTTTAAGTCATATTGGAGAATGGTTTTATTTTCGTCATCAATCCATTGTCTTGGAAAATCAAGTATCGCAGGTCTATAAAACTTTATTTCCGGGCGCGCAGGAAGTATTGGAACCGCGCTTTCGCGCTAAAAATATATTAAAACGATTTGAAGATGCATCACGCGGCAGTGCGTTTTTGAAACTATTGGGTATAGCAGGGAAAACAGTGTTGACCTTGCCGGCTATTCAAATGAATGCAGTCGACTTTGAAAATCAACAACTGAAAATAACGGTGAATGCCAAAAATGTGGCGATGTTGAGTCAGTGGTCACAAGCATTACAAGCACAAGGTTTGTCGGTTCAGCAACGCGTATTGCGCACAACAACAGACAGTGTCAGCGCTGAAATGACAGTAAAGGAAGGCGCATGAATATGAGAAGTTGGTGGGAAAATTTATTGGATCGTGAGCGTCAGATGCTGACAGTGGGTGGCATTTTAGGCGGTATTTTGTTTGTTTACGCAGCGATTTGGACGCCTTTATCCGATGCCGTAGAAGATCGCAAAATGGCAGTAGTCACGCAGCACCAATTGCTACACGATTTAAAAAACACTTCAGCGAAGATTCAACAATTAAAAGCAGAAGGTGTTCATGCTGACATTTCAGATAATATCGATTTATTGTCAATGGCGGAACAAACGTTATCGCAGGAAGCGTTGTCCACTTATTTAAAGCAGGTTAAGCAGCCTGACAAAAATCAAGTGGCATTAACATTTGAAAACATACCGTTTGATAAATTAATGCAATGGTTGCAGACGTTAACCACTTCATACGGTGTTCATGTGCTGCAATTGAATGCAACGCGATTGCCGGTCATTGGGGTTGCGAATGTCACGATTGTAATTTCAACGACGCAAAAATAAAAATTTTTTCCCGTAATGTTTGCACCTGAAAAAGAACCACGAATGAAGTTCGCGTAGCGAACGAAATGAGTGATGGTTTTGCACTTAACACAAGTACGGTATTGAAAAATTCCAATATGCTACTTTATTTTATATCAAAAACAGAGGTGTTAAATTGAGCTCAAACCATCACTCATTTCGTTCGCTACGCGAACTTCATTCGTGGTTCTTTTTCAGGTGCAAACATTACCCATTTCTACTCAAATGATTCAGTACGTAACGCTTGATAGTCTTTACTTTCAGGCGAATAAATAAAAATTTCACCCGACTGAATATCAAAAAACCAACGATGAATTTGCAGTTCGTTTTTTTCAATACGTGTTTTGATCCATGGAAATGTCAGACAGTTTTCATAAGAATGTGATAATGCTTTTTTTGCGACAATATCTTTATCTTTTGAATGATTATGCAAATCAATTAACGAAACCCAGTTAGAAATAAAATCATTTTGTTTTAAATGGGCAGCGTTTAATAATGCGTGGATTCCGCCACATTGACTGTGTCCAAATATAATTAAATGTTTGACGTGTAAATAACACACGCCAAATTCTAATGCAGCGCTAGTGCCATGATGTTTTTCATCGCGCTCATAAGGAGGAATGATATTTGCAACATTTCGCACAACAAACAAATCACCGGGATCACATTGTAAAATAAGCGAAGGATCGACGCGTGAATCGCAACACGCAATGACCATGATTTCTGGTTTTTGTCCTTGCGCAGCCAGATGGTGCATGATGGATTGATTGCCAGTCGCATACTCTTTTCTGAACTCAAAATAACCCGACAAGATTTTTTTCAGTGATTTTTTCATCATTATTTTTGATATGTTTTAAGTTGAAAAACCCAGGGTTGCATCGGTATTTTTTGTTGAATTAAATAAAGTGCGTATTGTGCGCGGGGTGAATGTTTTGCAGCGCGTTGCAACCAAATAATACCTTGAGGTTCATCCTGCTTTGTACCAAGGCCATAAAAATATTGATATCCAAGGGCATATTGTGCCGGTACGACACCTTGATTAGCTGCATATAAATAATTGGCAAATGACACTTGATAACTGCCATATTGAAAAGCATCATTACCACGATAATATGCATTCACGCCAGGCCCATTGCATCCTGTTAATAAAAATACTGTAAAAACAGATACAAAAATAAAAATGGAACGCAGCATGGTTTTCCCTCACCCAGAACATTTAAATATTACTTTTCACTTTGCAGCGCATGAATGGGAAGCACTAATTTTTCCAATATCCCATTGTCATCCACTACAACATAATGTTTTGCGATGCGCGTGATGGTTGCATTGCCCGGCAATATATCACCCACTTTATACACTTTTGCAGGCGTATTCGGTGAAGCAATAAGCGCGCGAGATTCAGTGGGAACGTCCAAAAAAACAATGGTCCCTTCGAGCGTGAATTGTAATTGTGTGGTTGGTAAATTCTCGAGATTGCTCGCGTAAACACCGAATAAGTGTAAATTGGCGAGATTCTGTAACGGCACTGTGGGCGCCATGGTTTTCAGTGCTGTTATTTTTTGGTGATGCTGAGTGATTGTGCTGATGGATTCCCAGATTGCCAGCAATAGTAACAATGCAAACAGCACTGTTAATACAATGGGAACGCGATCATCCTTGCGGAGTTGTTCTAGTTGCGTTTGCCATTGCACCATGATAATTCATCCAACGTTTCATCTTGAATTTATTGTATCCTAAAAAAAGTGTGAGTGTGAGGGATCGGTGTGAGCGTCCAGGGTAGCCTCATTATAATTTGGCTGCACCACGTATTTCTTAGCAGCGATGGAAGCACAAGCGATAGCGCCTGCGATGTATGAGTGGAACGATGCAACGTTCCCTGCATGTATTGCGGTCGCTATCGCTCTCGCTTCCATCACTACTAACAAAGATTTTAATGAGGCTGCCCTGGTGAGCGTCAAATGTACGGCATAATAAATCATATTTTTACTCACACTGATACGTGATTCCTGATACCCTTAGGCCCTTACGCACATTGCATGGGAGCAGTCTCTATGCGCTATAATCAAGCGACCTATTTAACAAGCGCAACCAATTTACAACAATTACCCGCAGATCAAGGTGCTGAAATCGCGTTTATTGGGCGATCGAACGCTGGTAAATCCAGTGCACTGAATGCGATTACCAGTGTAAAGGGATTGGCGAGAACGAGTAATACGCCGGGACGTACGCAAATGATTAATTATTTTGCGTTAGATGAGAGTCGCCGTCTAGTGGATTTGCCTGGATATGGGTTTGCAAAAGTCCCTGTCGCTGTAAAAGTACGTTGGCAAAAAATGACAGCTGATTATTTCGAAAACCGACAATCTTTGGTTGGTTTGGTGTTGGTGATGGATAGTCGACACCCCTTAAAAGACCTCGATCAGCAGATGATTGCGTGGTGCGTTGAATTTCAAGTGCCTCTGCATATTTTATTAACCAAAGCTGATAAACTGACAACCAACACACAAAAACAAGCCTTATTTACCGTACAAAAAGCGTTAGCAGAAATCAGTGACGTCTCGGTTCAATTGTTTTCAGCCACCCAGAAAATGGGTGTTGATGAGGCGCGAGCGAAGTTGGATGTGTGGTTTGCGGGGTAAGGTCATATGCAAAACAATCGGCAAACATACACCAAAAACGAAGCCACCTCCTGGCCTATCCCAAACTATTGGGATGGTCTGGCTTTAATTTTAGTTTTGGGAGTGATTGTGATTTTGGTGTTGGGTGCCGGTGAAATGTCTGGGCACTATCAGCTGGGTCAAGAAATTCCTATTTCATTAAGTCCGTCTCAATTGCCGTATTATGCATTGCGTAGTGTGATGCGCATGTTGATAGCATTGCTCTGCTCACTGATTTTTACCTTTACGATTGGTACGTTGGCTGCAAAAAATAAACGGGCTGAACGTATTCTGATTCCAATGATTGATATTCTGCAGTCCGTTCCTGTGTTGGGCTATCTCTCATTTACGGTGGTTGGTTTTTTAGCGTTATTTCGTGGCAGCATGTTGGGTCCAGAATGCGCGTGTATTTTTGTGATTTTTACAGCGCAAGTGTGGAATATGACACTCAGTTTTTATCAAAGCATGCGCAGTGTGCCAGAAGATTTAAAAGAAGCTGCAGCGATGTTTCATTTATCCGCGTGGCAAAAATTTTGGCGTTTGGAAGTTCCTTTTGCAATGCCCGGTTTGTTGTGGAATGCGATGTTATCGATGTCAGGCAGTTGGGTTTTCTTGGTGGCTTCAGAAGCGATCACCGTCGCAAATCAAAATATTACTTTGTCGGGGATTGGTTCCTATATTGCATCAGCGATCACGCATGCTGATAAAGCAGCTATTTTGTACGCGATTATCACAATGTTTGTCGTGATTTTTTTGTATGATCAATTATTATTTCGCCCGCTTGTTGCATGGGCAGAAAAATTTAAAGCAGAAGAAAGTGCGAGTGAAGTGGTGCCTGTATCTTGGGTGCTCGATTTATTTCAGCGCGCTGATTTTTTTCAACATATTGGTGAATGGTTATCATTTTTAGGGGATGCATTTGTTAATGTGAAATACTTTAGACGTCGTAAAAAAACTCTGGTTTTGCAGGTCATTTCTTTGTGGCGCCGACTGTTAGCGTTTTCTTGGAATGCGATTTTGTACGGCGCAATTGCTTTTGCGCTACTCGTTCTGTACCACTTTATTTTTTCTGCACTTCCATCATCACAATCTTCTCGTGTCATTTACCTGGGATTTGTCACAGCAACGCGTGTGATGGCAATGATTTTGCTAAGCTCCATTATTTGGGTTCCGATTGGCGTGTGGATTGGATTAAATCCGCGGGCATCGCAAATCGTTCAACCAATCGCACAATTTTTAGCGGCATTTCCAGTGAATTTATTATTTCCTGTCGTTGCATTCTTAATTGTGCGTTATCACTTAAATGTAAATGTCTGGACATCGCCTCTGATGATATTGGGAACGCAGTGGTATATTTTATTTAATGTGATCGCAGGCACGATTGCGATTCCTAAAAATTTAAAAATGGCGGTGAGCACGCTGAATGTACGTGGCTGGTTATGGTGGAAAAAACTCATTTTGCCCGCTATTTTTCCGTATTATATTACGGGAGTCATTACTGCGGCCGGCGGTGCATGGAATATCAGTATTTTGTCGGAAGCGGTGAGTTGGGGAAATATTCAATTACATGCGGTAGGCTTAGGCGCTTACATTACCGAAGTCACACAGCGTGGCAATTTTCCTGAGATCGCATTAGGTATTACCGTGATGTCATTGTATGTGTTATTGGTGAATCGCTGTATTTGGCGACCTTTGTATAATTTAGCGGAAAGACGGTTTCAGATTAGGTAGTCGGAGTGGGTATGACGCAAAAAAAATCCTCCATCATGTCCGTTCGTGATGTCAAAAAATCGTTTAGGAAAAAAGGCGCATCGGAATTGTTGGTGCTCGACAACGTTAATTTTGATGTGTTTGACCATGAAATTATCGCCATTCTCGGAAAATCAGGTTCAGGAAAATCCACTTTATTGCGTATTTTAGCGGGTTTAGTGAGCGCAACATCGGGTGAAGTGCGGTTTTGCGATCAGCTTGTTTATGAACCCGTTTATGGGTTGACGATGGTGTTTCAACATTTCGCATTATTGCCATGGTTAACCGTGTTGGAAAATGTGGAATTGGGATTAGAAGCACAAGGCGTTTCAAAAAAAGAACGACGTGAACGTGCATTAAAAGCGATTGATATTGTCGGATTGGATGGATTTGAATCTGCGTATCCGAAAGAATTATCAGGTGGTATGTCGCAGCGTGTTGGTTTTGCGCGTGCACTCGTGGTTGATCCTGAAGTGTTGTTAATGGATGAACCTTTTTCTGCATTAGATGTATTGACCGCCGATAATTTACGCAGTGATTTAATCGATATTTGGCAATCCAAAAAAACCAATATCAAATCCATTATTTTAGTTACCCATAATATCGAAGAAGCGGCATTAATGGCGGATCGCATTTTTGTATTTGCAAATAATCCTGGATTTATTCGCAAAGTATTAGAGGTTAAAATGCCGCATCCCCGTAATGAGCAAGATCCTGCTTTTCGTGAAATTGTCGATGAAATTTATTCATTAATGACAACGCCAATTGGTGCACAGATTCCTGAAAAAGCGCATAAATATAAAGTCATCGAAGTGAATTATCGATTGCCGAATGTCAATGTCTCCGAATTAACCGGGTTTATTGAAACCTTGGCTGCGCCTGAATATGCGAATAAACAGGTTGCTTTGCCTGAGTTGGCAGAAGAATTACATTTTGAAATTGATGATTTATTTCCAATCACAGAAGCGTTGGAAATTTTGCATTTCGCGCATGTCTCTCATGGGGATATTGAATTAACGCATAGCGGAAAATTATTTGCGGATGCCGATATTTTGGCGCGCAAAAAAATATTTTCAGAACACCTCATGCAATATGTGCCGATCGCAAAATTTATTCGCGAATATTTGGATCAAGAGCCCGATCATGAAGCGCCAGAAACGGTTTTCATGAAAGAATTAGAAAAGAAGTTAAGTAATCAAGCAGCAGAAACAGTATTAACCGTTGTGATTGATTGGGGGCGTTACGCAGAAATTGTGGCGTATGATTACAATACAGGGATGTTAAGTCTAGAAAATCCGTAGTGACGTTGCGCTTAGGGGCTGTTTACTCCGCTGCGCTGCGTGCGCGGTTCCGAAATAGCTCAATCACGCCTTTCGTATCCGGTCTCTTCCCAATCCACTGATAAAAACTCTCAGCGCCTTGTTCAACCAGCATACCTAGCCCATCTGCAACAAAGCGCGCTTTATTTTTTTTTGCCCACGTTAAAAAGGTTTGATGTCGCTGCCCATAATTTAAGTCGTAGCAAATGGTTTGCGATAAATCAAAATTCAAATCAAATTCATGTTGAAAATCAAGGTTAGTTGCATTGATGACGAGATCAATATTTGTTTCATCTGAATAAATATCAATTTCAAAGTGTGAGTTAAAATTGAGTGCTAATTGTTTTGCGTTTTCAAGCGTACGATTGTGTATCAATATTTTATGCGGTTTTTCTCGGATGATTTCACCTAAAATGCCACGTGTTGCGCCGCCTGCGCCAAGAATTAAAATCGTTTGATTTTCAATCGGTGCGTTTAAATTATTTTTTAAATCGCGTATTAATCCGACGCCATCCGTATTATCGCCGATGCAAATAGTATTTTTAAAAATAAACGTATTCACGGCACGCACGCGCGTTGCACGTTCTGTATGTTGATCGGCATAATCAAACGCCTGTGTTTTAAAAGGAATCGTGATGTTGGCACCAACGCCAGCATTCGCGCGAAATACATCCACGGTTTCACGAAACTGGTCGAGCGGCACATAGTGTTTTTGATAATCGATGACTAGGCCAAATTGTTGTGCGAACAACGTCTGTAGTTGTGGCGATAGGCTGTGTGAAATGGGATTTCCAAAAACGACGAAGCGAGACATATTTTTTTCCATTTTTTAGCGTTGCCGCATGATACGGCATTGACAGTAGCCCGTCGATTTCGCATAATTACTGAAATTGAGAATCATTCTCGTTTATATGCAGAGACGCACAACAGGATTCAATATGAACAACGCGCTTTCAACCCAGCCAGCCAATGTTAAGCTTTCTTTTATTTCCTTCCTTTTACTGGTTTTTGGGCCAGGTTTGGTTGTGATGTTTGCGGATACGGATGCGGGCAGTATTATTGTTGCGGCGCAGAGCGGTGTCCAGTGGGGATATCAGTTACTGTTATTGCAGTTTATTTTGATGCCAATCCTTTTTGTGGCGCAGGAATTGGCGGTTCGATTGGGTATCGTGACTGGCAAGGGGCATGGCGCATTAATTAAAAATCATTTTGGTAAATGTTGGGCGTGGGTTTCTGTCGGTACGCTCATTGTCAGTTGTATTGGTGCCATGCTGAGTGAATTCAGTGGGTTGGCTGGCGTGGGTAGCTTGTACGGCGTACAACCGTGGATAGTGATGGTTTTGGCGGTAGGATTTCTCAGTACGGTTGCATTGACGGGATCGTATCGATCAGTCGAGCGAATCGCTTTATTGTTTGGATTGTTTGAAATGGTTTTTTTTGTGGTGGCTTGGATGGCGCATCCCTCATTGCATGAAATGATGGACAGCATTCGTCACGCGTCCTTAGCAAAAGGCAATTTTTTATTTTTAGCGGCAGCCAATATTGGTGCGGTGATTATGCCGTGGATGGTGTTTTATCAGCAGTCTGCCGTTGTCGATAAAAAACTAACGATGTCACATTTAAAGGCAGCGCGTTTGGATACAGCGATTGGTGCTGTGCTGACGCAATTAATTATGGCGGCTGTGTTGATTAGCACGGCAGCAACCATCGGCAAAAAAAATCCGGGCGCCGCATTGGACACCGTGCATGAAATTTCTAATGCGCTCATCCCTTTTTTAGGGAGTGTCGCGGGCAAAGTATTATTTGCGATTGGAATGACTGGCGCAGCGTTGATTGCAGCAATTGTGGTTTCGCTCACAGCGGCTTGGGCACTTGGCGAAGTGACGGGTTTTAAGCATTCATTAGAATATCGTCCCAGCGAAGCACCTTGGTTTTATGCGACGTATATTATTATTTTAATCATTGGCGCAGGGATTGTGGTTTCTGGTGTTAATCTCGTGAATTTAAGTGTTGGCGTTAATGTCATGAATGCGTTGTTGTTGCCGATCGTACTTGGTTTTTTATTTTTACTGGCGCGTAAAACGCTTCCCCCAGAGCACCGTTTGCGGGGTCGTTATGGATGGTTTGTGGGAATTATTTTAGCGATGACGGCGTTGTTTGGGCTTTATGCGGGTATTGTTGGAATTTGATGTTGATGAATTCGGAACCGCGCACGAAGCGCAGCGAGAGTAAGTGGGTACCTCTATGAAAATACATAACGTGCAGTAATATAAATAAACTTTCGTGCCTGATGATTGCATTACCCACTTACTCTCGCTGCGCTTCGTGCGCGGTTCCGAAAATATCGTAGAACTATCGTAATTCTTTTTATTGTGCTGAACATTCTGTAAATACTGTCATATAATAATTCCAGTTTAAAAAATAAAAATTGAGACCATCATGGCCGATGAAAAAGTAGGATCCGTGTTATCGGAAGAAGTGAGCAAAGCAGCAAAGGAAGCAGAATGGCAAAAGACACTGCGACGTTTGGGTTTCGGTGAAATAGATGTAACCAATGTAAACCCCAGCGATATTTTGTATCTCGCTGAGCGGTGGCAATTTTTGCAAGTGGTGGAAAGTGGTGGCAACAAACCCGCTTTAGAAACACCAGAACTCATTACTGCAAAATCCGGCTGGACGATTATTAATTATGGCGATGCGATGGCAACGTCTCCGGGTAAATTTTTGTTTGGTGGCGGCTATTTTCGTATTTTTGGCGATGATGACGATGATGAGGGCGGTGGCATTGTTAATCCCAAAAAAGGCACGATATTTAAACAAGCCTTCGATTCCGCAGCAGAAATGATTCAATTGGCTAAAGAGTTTGGATGGGACGGTGTGCAAATTGTGGATGGTCATCCCAATATGCAGCGCGCCGCGTGGGTCGAAGCGTGCCGCATTGGGGTGCGATTAGATGGTTATAAAGCGGATATTGAAGCTGAAAAAACACGTCGTCGCATTGTCTCTGCGACGATCGATGAAATGCACGCAGCGCTAAAAGGCGCGCCAAAAACATCGGGGCGCCGGTAAGGGCTTCTTTATCAGGGCCCCGGCGCACGCTCAGCAGCAGGAGGCTCAGCAGCAGCATCAGCATCATCAGCATCATCAGCATCATCAGCAGCAGCATCATCAGCAGCAGCAGGAACCCCATCTGCAGCTGTTGGCACAAATCCCTCTTTTATGCCATCTCCATCTTTGGGTAGCGCGCCTTCCTTAACGCTGGCGGCTGCTTGTTTGTCGAGCTTGTTATCTTGAAAAGCGCACATTGTCTTAGCGAATTCATCTCTTATGCTGGACTTGTTGCACTCAATGTAATACCCACTACCAAACGTATTTTTGGTAACTGTAATGGGTTTTTGGTTAGGATGTTCTGCGTTCCATTTGGCAGCCAGTCCCTTTACTTCTTCATAAGAGAGATTGACTGGGTTGCCCTTTTTGTCCTTGAGTTCGATAGTTTCAGTTTCCCCCGTCTCCCTCTTGTATTTTTTATAGCTGAAGGTGTAGTATTTTTGCAGTGCCTCATCATTTGCCTTAGCGCGTCTGTCATCTCCCCCTTCAAAATGCTTCGATGCGCGATCCGCTTTATCTGCGAGACCCTGATATCCTTTATCCTTTGCAAAATCTCCTATTGCTTCTGCTGCAGCCGCTGCCTTGTGCTCCACTGCACTCCTTGCTCTCATGAATATGGAATCTTCACCCACTGGTTCGATGCGGGTGCCGGGTCTTGGGGGGAGGTCTAATGCGCCAGCTAATCTGATGGAAGCATTGTCTAATTTGGCAAGGTCTGTGGTGATGGAGATTAAAGCGTCTTTTTTGCCTTGAGATTTATAGGCTGTTTCGATGAGATCGCGCGCATTATCATCATTTAATTGTCGACCGATTGTAGCGCAACAATTATCGACTGTTTGGACAGCGTTTCGGTACCGTGCTTCGTAGACTTTCATTGCCTCGGGTGTGACTAGTTTTTTTGAAAGTTCTCTTAGTTTCTCGGTGGCTTTGTTTAATGCTTCGACATTGGTTTGAAAAGTCCGTAAAACATCGCCAGTACTTCTGTTGCCTTCACCCGTTTTTTCGTCGTATTGATAGGCATCACGAACGGCTTTATGATCTGGGCCATCAATTTTAATTTCTTGGAGTTTATCTAAGTAGGCTGTTGAAGCTCTATTAATAGGCGGTACTACGCGTTCGATTGCTGTAACCGCCGCATTCGCTTGACCAACGGCTCGTGCTAACCCTTTATTTTTTTCAGGATTGGGGTCAGTTCCAACGATCTTTTCTAGTTTAGTTTTTTGTGCTTTGAGCTCTGCTATTTTACCGACCTTAGGATCGGGGTCGCTTAAGTCTTTTTGAGCAGCCTTCAATTTCGCTAAATCAACTTCTAAACCTTTTCTCTTCGCTGGATCTGTTTCATAGTTATCAGTATTCTTGGTATCCAGTTTTGCTTCCAAGGCACTAATATCTGTTGCGATTAAAGCACTTGCTTTTTGAAGCTCTTTTACTTTGGCATCGAGTTTATCGAGAGCTGTTTTTGGATCCATTTTTTCAGCAGCATTGGCCAGTTCAATGAACGTGTCTGCCATACTTTTTTTGACATTGGGATTAGGTGAGGGAGCGTCCAATTTAAGTCGGTGGGCTAGTGCGGGACCTGCCTTATCAGCGAGTGCTTGTAGGTTTTTGTTATAGGCCTCAGCCATTTCTTTGGGGCCTGCATCTGGATTTGCTGTTAGTACTGCTGTTGCAGTGTCTTCCCAAAGTTTTGCACGGACAATAGTAGCAATGCGCTGCTGAACCGCTGGTTCTGCATCGATTAACGCCTTGGCTGAGTTGAGGACTTCTTGTTGGTTGACTGGATCTGTCAGTGTTTTTGGTGTTGTTATTGACGAAACAAAATTCGCTCTTTCAAGTGTCATTGGACTAGGGGTACTAAGATTAGCAACTAGTGCGTCTGCATCTTTTTTGATCTCAGTCAGGTGATCCAGCATAACTTCAGTGGCGGCTCCTTTTGGAGACACTTCTTTGGCTGAATTTTCTAGCTTGGCAGTAAGAAGCTTTTCTGCGTCGAAAATAATGCTCTTAAGGCTGCCACCTTGTATTTTTTCAAGCCACGCGGAATAGCTGCCCATAAATCTGCTCATATCATTGTCTCTTTTCTGAATTACTAACAATATTGCAAATCATAGCACCAATTTCTTAAGAGAGGCTTAAAAAAAAGCCCCGACTAGCAGGGCTTTTTTTAGAAACAGAAAAAAGAAAAGTTTAGTTCACCATTTCTTTCAATGCTTTTAACGGACGCACTTTGATGACATTGCGAGCCGGTTTTGCTTTGAATGTGGTAGGTTCACCCGTAAAAGGATTGACACCTTTACGTGCTTTTGTCGCTGGTTTGCGAATTACTTTGCACTTCATTAATCCAGGTACTGTGAATTCACCAGGTCCGCCTTTTTTCAAATGGCTTTCCATGACTTCACAGAGAGCTTCAAAAACACCGGAGATTTCTTTACGAGAAACGCCGTTGCATTCTGACAAGTGTGAATATAATTGCGCTTTTTTCAGGGGTTTTGTTACTTTCAACGATGCGTTTTTACGCGCCGCTGCTTTGTGAGCAGTGGTCGTTGTTTTTGTTTTTGCAGTGAGTTTTTTTGTTGTGGTACGAGTCGCTGCCTTTTTCGCAGTTTTTTTTGTCGTTTTGGTTTTTGCCATTATGAATTCCCTCTTTTTGTTTGTTAATAGAACGAGTTAGCGAAAACGTTCTGATATCAACATAGCATAGTTTTTTTCAAATGCGAACAAAAACACCGTGATTTGACGTGTTTTTTGACATTTTTTTCAAAAAAAGTGAAAAAAAGTCGGTTTTTTCAGATTTTTTGAATTTTGTAGTATGAAAAACACGAGAAATAAAGGGGTTTGCTGGATGGCGATGTAGTGTGAATGTGTAGTTCAGAACCGCGCACGCAGCGTAGCGGAGTAAGTGGGTAGTAATCACTAGTCACGAAAGTTTATTTATATTATTGCACGTTATCTATTTTCATATATTCGACCACTTACTCCGCTACGCTGCGTGCGCGGTTCCGAGCCACTCCCGCCCCCCCTAAAAACCCCTTGTTAATTTCAAAAAGCTGCTGTAAGATTCTTCTCCTTCAAGCTCGAGGAATAGTGTGTTATGAAAACGTTTATGGCGAACGCTTCAACGATCGAAAGAAAATGGTACATCGTTGATGCAAGTGGAAAAACATTGGGTCGTTTAGCGAGTCGTTTGGCGACTTGTTTAAGAGGCAAGAACAAACCCGAATATACGCCACATGCGGATACAGGTGATTGCTTTATTGTCGTGAATGTCGATCAATTGAAAATGACTGGCAAAAAAGCGAACGATAAATTTTACTATCGTCACTCCAATTATCCAGGTGGTTTAAAAGAAGAATCATTTGAAAAATTGCATGCACGCAAACCAGAACGTGTTTTGGAATTGGCGGTACAAGGCATGTTGCCGAAAGGACCATTGGGTAGAGACATGTATAGAAAACTTAAGATCTATTCAGGTGCAGAGCATCCGCACGCTGGACAAAATCCTGAGACTATCGATAATTTTTAAGAATTTATAAAAGAGGACGCGAATGGCGAAGTCGTCACAACAGCATTACGGTACAGGGCGTCGCAAAACATCACGTGCGCGTGTTTTTTTGAGACCTGGTAAAGGCAATATTGTCGTCAATCAATTGTCTTTAGATAAATATTTTGGTCGTGAAACGGCGCGAATGGTTGTACGTCAACCGTTGATAGCAGTTAAAGCAGATAGTCAGTTTGATATTTTTGTAACAGTCAGTGGTGGTGGTGCAAGCGGACAAGCGGGCGCAATCAGACACGGCGTTACACGCGCATTGATTGCTTACGAACGCGCAACAAATCCAAGTGTTGCAGCGGCAGAAACTGCTGAAGGTGAATCAGCGCAAGTCAGTTGGCATCGTATATTACGTGCTGCTGGATTTGTGACACGTGATTCAAGAGCAGTTGAGCGTAAGAAAGTCGGCCATAAAAAAGCAAGAAAGAGCGAACAATACTCGAAACGTTAAGATCAGTGTGGGTGTGAGGGATCAGTGTGAGTGTCAGAGGTGCAGTTCAATAATCTGTGTTTTCTTTCGCTATTTATTAAATAAAATAAAATTCTTAGTAAACCATCTATTTTTTACACTCACGCTCACACTCACACTCACACTTTGATAAGGAAAGAGTCGATGACAATGATTAAACGATCTGTAATGACGTTGTATTCCGGTCCTGCTGACCTCGATAGTCACCAAGCACGTATTGTACTTGCTGAAAAAGGGGTTACGGTCGATGTATTAAGTGTTGATGTGAATCAACCTGATGAAGATCTTTTGTCTTTGAATCCCTATGGTAATTTCCCGACGTTGGTTGATCGCGATTTAGTGTTATACGATGTCGATGTCATCATGGAATATTTGGATGAACGTTTTCCACATCCGCCCTTGTTGCCTGTTTATCCCATTGCGCGTGCTAAAAGTCGGTTGATGTTGCAGCGTATTGAAAATGATTGGTACAGTCTTGCAAGAACGATCGAAAGCGATCAAGCAGATGCTGCGCAAAAAGACACGGCTCGAAAAGCATTGCGTGATATGTTAGCGACGTTAGCGCCCGTTTTTGCTGAATCCCCTTATTTTTTAAGTGAAGAATTCACATTGGTTGATTGTCGTATTGCACCCTTGTTATGGCGCTTACCATTGCTAGATATCACGTTGCCCAGTTCCGCAAAATCCATCGCAAAATATCAAAGTCGCGTATTTGGTCGAGACGCTTTTCAAGCGAGTCTTACTGAAGTCGAAAGAGAAATGCAGGAGTAATGTATGACACTCAGTCGTCCTTATTTTTTGCGTGCATTGCATGAGTGGATTGTAGACAACGCAATGACACCCCATCTCATGGTTGATGCAACGCTACCTGGTGTGAATGTTCCTCAGCAATATGTCAAAGATGGAAAAATTGTTTTGAATATTGCGCCCGATGCGATTTCTAATTTGTCGTTGGCGAATGATTGGGTCAATTTTGATGCGCGCTTTTCAGGGGTTGTGCATCGTATTCGTTTACCCATTTTATCGATTGCAGCGATTTATGCTGTAGAAAATGGTCGTGGCATGGTGTTTGAAAATGAAGAACTTGGTGGTGATGATGCGCCGCCCGAAAATCAATCACCAACGACGTCGAAATCAAATGGCCGTCCTAGTTTGAAAGTGGTTAAGTGAGAAGTTTGCCACGGAGCCGCGAATGAAGTTTCGCATAGCGAAACGAAATGAGCGATGGGTTGAGTTTGGCGCTATTTGATTATTTTTTAATATCATATTTTCATCATGATTCAAGCAATCACTCATTTCGTTTCGCTATGCGAAACTTCATTCGCGGTTCTGTTATAAACATCTGAGTGTTTCCAAACCCACTCCGCAAAAACAACCCCCCCAATCGCTAATACAACCCCCGCAATCACATCTGCAAAATAATGCCACCCCAGCAGCACAGTAGATGCGATGATGATGATATTCAGACACACCATCGGATAAAAAAATATTTTTTTTGCGCGACACGCATTGGTTAATAAAATTGCCCAAATCACATGAAATGAAGGGAATGCAATAAGTCCACCATCCGTTGTCGTTAATTGCAAGTAATGATGCACTTCATAAAACCGCAGTGATGTAGCGTGTTGCGCAACAGAAAAATACGGACTGTGAAAAACACCCGACGGCGCCATCGTTGGAAAGAAATAATAAATAGCACCCCCCACAAAAAATGAACTGAGTTCGGCAATAAAAAAAACACCTAATGCTTTTTGTGCGTTACATAAAGCTAAAATAATCGGGATGAAAATTAATTCCAAGGTGAGTGTGTCATAGAGAAAATTGAGCATGTTGTGAATGCGGGGATGATTATGTGTCCAGGCAATTATCGCTGGAGTGTTAATTCCCATCCATTGATCAAATTTTACGAGCGTATTGTCGATCGGTGGAAAAGGTGTCGCTTGCAATCCATTTGTGCAGATGATGTTGACAAAGACACACCAGAAGAAAAGTCCTAATCCCCAGATGAACGTCGAAGATCGTGGCAATTCTTTTCGAATATACATTCCATAAAATAAAAAAATGGATCCGAATAGTAATAAACAAACTGCTTTTAACCAATTGATCGGTCCTACGTGCGTCATGAATAACAGTGCAGTTGTAAAACGAAAATCAATTTCATTGAGAGAAATTAAGACCGCACCAAAGATAAATCCATAGAGCGTAAGCCCCATAAAAACACGGTCGGGAAATGTGGTGTATTGTTTGAAAAAATAGCGTGTAAGCTTAATTATTTTCATAATTCTCCACAAAATTTATCTTAAAAATCAAATTGTATCATGTGATTCGAAGCAATAAATATAAGATGCTATAATTTAGAGTAGTGATCTTATGATTGAGAAGGTGACGGTATGGCAGCGCCACGTATTGCGAATTCAAAAGCGTTGATGGCTATCAAAGCCTTTGAAATATCGCCTGTCGTATTTAAAAATACGGGTGATGTTGTAACGGAAGTATCGATAAATCCCAAGTTGCCGTTAGGATTTAGATTATCCATTGAAAATAAAACGTGTGTCATTCGCGGGACACCATTAACTGTTTCTCCCCGTGATGTTTATACCGTAACAGCATCTAACGCTGATGGTAGTCACACTGCAACGATTGAAATTAATGTCAGCGAAGCGCCTTTTAAAACGCAACGCGGTGAAATTATTCATGTGCATGAAGCACGACATGATTTGGATACGCCGCGGTCTCAAGTTGATAATGCGCCCACGGATCAAGCGATCATGGGTTCAACAATAAAACCACATGATAAGTTTGCACATCAACCAATGGGTGATGATAAACGGTTGTCACAACAAACAGCCAATAATCCTGATGCGGAAAACCGTGCGCAAAACGCACCTGATTTAACGCCATCGCCGTCTGCAAAGTTACAAGCGCAAGCGGTTCTTGCTGCAAACCCGCAAATGACGCCAACCCCAAAACCAGGTGCATAAGCATATGACAACGATTGCTGATGCAATTATTAAAGGAACATTGACCGATGTGATTCGTGAAGCACGTACGAATGAACATCTGAATTTTATCGATGAATATGGTTACACACCGCTCATCGAGACATGCATTATGGATGATATTGAAAAAGCAAAAGCCATTCTTGAATTTAAACCTGATATTAATTTCCCTGATTTAATGGGTCATACAGCCTTACATTGGGCTGTTGATAATCACAATGTGGAATTGTGTGAACTGTTATTGAAACAAGGTGCAGATGCCAATGCCTATTCCATCGCGGGAATGCCAGTACTTGTAAAACCCTTGTTGCGCGAACAAAAAGAATTAAAAAATTTATTAACTCATTACGGTGCAAAACTTATTTTTGCGCAAGACTTTATTAATGCGAAAATGTTGGGGCACCGATTTGAATTAAAAGGGTTTATTGATATTTTAAATGCCAAAGAAGAATTTGTTGAGATTTCGTTAGAAGGATTTATTTTAGAATTCACGTTGGAAGCGTTACGAAAATCAATTGTTGATTTTCGATATAATTTTGCGGCGCGGCAATGGGAAAGAGAATTTGTAAAATTACGCACCATTATGGGGGCATTAATACGCGCGTCAAAATTAATTCGTTTACAGCATTATAATGTCGATCACCAAAAACATATGGATAAAATTACACCGTGGATCGAAGACGACCCATTAATAATTCCTGTGGCACAAGAAGGCCATGCGCTGACATTAATTCGCGCCGGAAATTTATTAGCGGTTTGTGATCGCGCGACTTACGAACATCAAGAATCAAATGAAAATAAAGTTAAAATTTATTACATGAATAAACCATGGAAATTAACGGCAGAATATGTTTCCGAATTAATTTATGTGCGACAAATAATGGCCGTATTTCAAAAAATGTTGCCGGTGAATTTAGGATTACAAGAAATTGGATCGATGCCACTCGATGCACAAATTGCGGGAAATTGTTCATGGGCGAATATTGAAGCGTGCATTCCCACATTATTTTACATGTTGTGCATGAATAACCCGGGCAAATCGGGTGAACGTTTATTAAAAGATAAAAATGAAGCAATGGCACTGTATCATGATTGGCAAGCCTGGGATCGTGAACGCGCGTTGGATTATTTTATTCAGAATTTTTCACAAGCTTCTCTGCAAAGGCGTGCAACAATAGCTGAAATTTTATGTGCGGTTTTATTTGAATCCTGTTCTGCGGATAAAAAAGAAGATCATGATCGTATTAAAAAAATTGTGCCGATCATAAAAACGAAAGGATTGGAATATATTCCAAATAGCTATATCACGGCTTATTCACATCAACAAAAAACAGATCCGGGTGAAAATTTTCGAAAGATGTTAAAAATCGGTGCGGATGTTTTTGATGATTAGAAATGAGTGCGTTGGGGCACTTTGCACTTAAAGCGGGATCACGTCGGTAATCCAAATAGGGTTTGAATCAAATTAATGAACGCATAAATTGGCCCATAAATGATGCTCAGTGTATTTGTGAGGTAAAGAAAAATAATCAACGCCAAAAAAATCCAAATGCCATACGCTTCGAAACGTTCATATTTTCTAGCGAGACGGGGCGATAAAATACTGGAGATAACGCGACTGCCATCAAGCGGTGGAATTGGAATTATATTGATAACCAACAGTACGCAATTAATCATGATCCCAAATTGAGACGTGAGATGAATGAATAATGCAGTAGAACGCATCATTTCATGCAGGTTTGGATTCATAAAAATAAGATGACTTATTTTTGCGATCATCCCCCAGAGAATTGCCATGGCAAGATTAGCGCCTGGCCCTGCCAATGCGACGAGTGCCATATCACGACGGGGATTTCTCAAATGTTGCCAAGCGATTGGAACGGGTTTTGCCCATCCGAAAATAAAACCGCCGAGTGCCAGCATCATCAGTGGCAAAATGACTGTTCCGAACGGATCAATGTGGCGCAAGGGATTAAGGCTGACGCGCCCTTGTATGCTTGCCGTTTGATCACCCAGTTTGCTGGCAATCCATCCGTGTGCTGCTTCGTGCAATGTGACTGCAAAAACGAGCGGAATCGCAGCGACGCAAATTAATTGGATGAGGGAATGTAGGTTGCCCATTGTTTGGTGGCGCCTTAGCTTGGATTTTCAAACACTTTCACAACTTCTTTTACGCCATCTGCCCGTCGCGCAATATTGGTGGCCAACTCGGCCTGATGGGGTGATAGCACGCCCATAAGATAGACGACACTATTTTCAGTGACGACTTTAATTTGCGTAGAGTGAAGTCCTGGTTTTGCGAGCATTTCGGTTTTAATTTTTGTGGTAATCCAAGCGTCTTGGCTGCGTTGCCAAGATGAAGTGGGTTGTTCTATGGTGATTTCATTGTAAACGCGGCTGACATTTTTTACGCTAGAAACGAGTTGATACGCCGTTGCGCGTTGTGCTTCCGTCGTTGTTTGACCGACCAATAGAAGGATATGGTCAAAGGTGGCGATGGCGATGTGTGTACCCTCTTTTAAATCGGGTGAAGTCATTACCAACTTGCCAGCTGTTTCCGAGGCTTCTTGGTCTTGCGCAATGGTTACCATGCTGCGCTTATCGTAAATGACCGCGCCACCAGCGGTTGCGCCAACTACGAGCGCAGCGGGAATGCAGCCTGACAAACAACCACTGAATACAAGCATACCGAGGATTTTGTGAAAATAGCGTGAGCGTGGCATGTAAATTTAGCCTCCGTATAATGCGGAACATTCAGTTTTTGACGAGAGTGTGTGGAAAAATTTTCGAGAAAGCGGAGTGTACTTGAGTTTTGTACATGCGCATTTCGAGAAAATTTTTTCGCACAAGATCGCCAAAAAATGGACATTCCTAAGGGACATTCCTAAGGTGTTTTAAATAATTGTTTATCGATGATATCACAAAGGCAATGTATCACAATCCCGTGTGTTTCCTGGATGCGGGCGGTCGATTCAGAAGGTATGCGAATTTCGATGTCCGATGCATTGAGTAGTGGCGGTATATCCCCTCCATTTCGGCCAGTCATTGCGATCACATGCATTTGACGATGGTGTGCAGCAACGATGGCTTCGACCACATTTTTGGAATTGCCGCTCGTTGATATTGCCAATAACACGTCGCCGGGTTGACCCAGCGCTTTAATTTGTTTCGAAAATATCTCATTGAAATGGTAATCATTTGCGATTGAGGTAATGGTTGAAGTGTCTGTCGTGAGAGCAATTGCGGGAAGACTGGGTCTTTCTGCTTCAAAGCGATTGAGCATTTCGGCAGAAAAGTGTTGTGCATCTGCAGCGGAGCCTCCATTGCCACAACATAAAATTTTATGATTGTTCAGCAAAGAATCGACCATCATTTGGGCGGCTTTGGCGATAACATCCGAAATAGTATCGGCAGTAGTGATTTGTGTTTGAATGTTCTCGTTAAAAATTTTTTTGACGTAGGATGACAGTTCCATGGAAAAATTCTCGCTTGCACTCGAAATAGGGGCGAAATAACGGGGACATTAGGAGCGCCCAATAATCTCAGTGATTTCGTACCTGTTCCAGATCATTAAAAGGTCAGTATTGTACCTGAAAAGCGTCTTTAATCCACGTAATCGTTTGTGTGTTTGGTTTTTCAAGGCTCTGCGAAATGCCAATCACGTCAAAGCGGCAGTAGGTGTTATCTAGTAAATCACCGTGCTGTAAAAAGCGGGTTGCTGTACGAATGATGCGCGCGATTTTTTGCTTTGAAATCATTTCGAGCGAATTGCCATAGTTTGGATTGGAACGCGTCTTTACTTCGATAAAAACATGATAATCGCCGTCACGCATGATGAGATCGATTTCACCATTCTTTTTACCGTTTTGATCGTAGACAGTGAAGTTTTTTTCGACGAATATTAATCCCTGTTTTTTTAAAAATTGACAGGCGTCTTCTTCAGCGAGATTTCCGATGACAACCGTGTTTTTCTCAAGATCAACGGACAAGTTGCGGCTCGCCGTTTTTAAATTGTGCCCATACAAGTTGGCGATCAAGGGTACGTTTCGGCGTTAAGTAAAGGGTTCCTGTCGCTGCTGATACGCCTACGCGGGGTTGAGATTGCATTTTGTTGAGCTGCAAGGTGAGATTAAATGCATCAACGCCCATGGCATAAAATTTTGCAAGACGCCTTGCTGTGTCTGGCCACAAGGTTTGAATGTGTTGTTGTACTGAGCGAACACTGCTAGGTTGTAGGTTTGGCGCTAAAATCCAAGGCATATCACAAAATAAGATACCGTCTAAATCGCGGTCACGATCGGCGTTCGGTATACCTGTGTAAATTTGAGATGTGGTGTAAATAGGGATGTTGTCTACAAAATAAAAACGTAACAAGGGTTGAATTTGTCTTCCCATATCAGGTGTTGCAATCAAAAAGATGCTATCAAAATCATGTCGACGCTGGGGGATAAAGCGCATATCTTCATGAAACATGTTTTTTAGATCATGCGCATTTTGATAGGCGCTGTCAATTTGCAATACCGCACGAATGCTTTTCGACAGTGAAGCAATATTGCCATAAAATTGCTGCCCGACGATCGTGCCACCTAACGTTTTCCATTGTGTGGAAAATGCATTGGCAATGCGTTGTCCTTGGGCATTATTAGGGGCGAGAATGATCACATGACGATGGTGATCTTGCCACGCTTTTTCCGCCGCTTGCTCAGCCTCTTGTGTTGGTGATAATCCAAACTCATAGAGGGACGTGTTATTCATTCGCGTGCTGTTTGGCGTGGTATTGAGCGCTAAAATAGGCACATGCGATTGATGGGATTCAGCTAAAGTAAGTACGTTCGGTTTCTCTAAGGGCCCTACAATAAAATCAGCGCCTTGTGCGACTGCAGTTTGAACCACGGTTTGAATGTTTTTATTTTGGGTGTCAATCACAATAATCGTAGGTGCATATCCCGTTTGATTTTTTTGATCGTAGTAGGCTGTAAAAAAGCCATTGCGAATAGCATTGGCGTAGGATGCATAAGGGCCAGACCGTGGGAGTAATAAGGCAATTTGACGGGATTGCTGAGAGAGTGGATTGGTTTCTTGTCCGTGTGGCGCAAAAGCATTTGAGGTTGACCATCGCTGGTTTTGTTGAGCAGACGTGCTCGAGCAACCATTCGATAAAATTAAAATCGTGGTGACAAGGATGAATTGTAGTAGCAGAATGACTCGTTTCATGTCCACAAGTGTATCTCAGAGTAATGTCCACAACAATACGGGGTTTTTATCTTGTCATCTTATTTGTATATCGTCGCGACGCCCATCGGTCATTTGTCTGATATCACCTTACGTGCCATTACCGTTTTAAAGTCGGTGGATTTGATCGCTGCGGAAGATACGCGTCATAGTCAGCGTTTACTGTCGGAATACGACATTCAGACAAGATGTATTTCATTGCATGAACACAATGAAGACGAACGCATTGAAAAAATAATCGCATTATTGCAGAGCGGAAAATCGGTGGCATTAATTTCCGATGCAGGCACGCCATTAATTAGTGATCCTGGTTTCCGTTTGGTGCGTGCAGTGCGTAATGCCAATCTCACTGTCGTTCCTATTCCCGGTGCCTGCGCAGCGATTGCCGCATTGGTTGTGTCTGGATTACCAACGGATCGTTTTGTATTTGAAGGTTTTTTGCCCGCTAAAACCGGTACGTTAGAATTCTACTTAAAAAAAATAAAAAGCGAAGAGCGCACGATTATTTTTTATGAGTCTGTCCATCGGATTGTTAAAACATTGGCATCGATGGAAAAAATAATTGGCAAAGACCGTATTGCAACGATTGCCCGTGAGTTAACAAAATCCTTTGAGACAATAAAACAGGATACGTTAGAAAATTTATCGGCATGGATCGTTCATAATCCCATACAACAAAAAGGCGAATTTGTGATTGTACTGCAAGGTGCTGACTCTCAAGGAAATATGTTTTCAGAAGAACAGGATAAATTAAAAATGCTGTTAGAAAATCTATTGAGTGAATTATCACTAAAACAAGCAGTTAGCCTCGCGTGTAAGATTACGAACTTAAATCGCAAGTTAGTGTACAGTTTAGCGCTTGAAATAAAGAAGATTGACACCGAATCATAAAAAAGTTTAACTCCAAAGACCAATGGCACTACCTTAAGTGAAGGCAGTGGGAGTGCTGTGCCACAGAACCGCATTACATGCTTAAGGTAGTGCCATTGCTTCAAAGACTAGCTCATTTCGGGAGATACAGAATGTCACGTTCAGTATTGCCGCAAAGGTCAAAAGATTGCCGTTTCTTTCGAGATGCGCATGACAGTGGTCTTAAACCCTCTGGTCATACGACACAGAGGGTTTTAAAAGAAAAAAATCAACAGGAATGGGTTCGGAAAGAATTTCACAATCCATTATTACCGCAGATAGAAGCAGGTATCGCTGCATTATACAAATTAATCAAACCAGCGCACATTCCGAAAGTGCGGGGCCTTTACAGAAAAACACCTGAAAAACCCGAGCCGGAATTTTTTGCCTCTGTATCCAAAATGTTGCCAGACTTTATGGATCTTCAAAGTTTTATTGGTTCCCGTTTTGGCGTTGCAGGAAATGAAGCAGAAACCCAAAAAACGTTACATTTTTTGATTCGTAATGGACTGCCTGAAGTTTGCGCGCTTTCTTATTTTTTTGAGGAAGATGATTTTCATAAGGGAAATGTAGGCGTTTCCGATGGGAAGGTAGTACGTATTGATTTTGATATGAGCGCCTATAGTATCGTGAGTCAAAGTCATTTGCGGGGTGCGCGTGCTTTTAGCGGCGCTACATTCCCAATCACAATGGGTGATCTTTCTAATTTTCCTGTATTGAGTGATGCAACGCCTAGCTATTGGTTAACAACGCATCGCATGCTTTCTGCAAGTCATGGGTACTCTGCGGATGATGTGAGAATATTTTCTGAACTTAAAAATGATGCGCTTTTTTGTCATAAAAGTTATTTGACGTTTTTAAAAATTATTTTAACACCCGATGATGCTATTAAGACATCTTTAGCTGCGCACATTTCAGATCCTGTGGAATTGGAAAAAATTCAGACGCATTTCATTGCACGAAAAGCGCAATTAAAATTGCAGTTAATGCATTGCTATAAATTTCAGGTGTGGTGGAAAAAAGTATCGCTGTCAGAACTTCAATCGATCTTCCAAGAGCTTCAAGAAGGTAATGTGCTGTTGAAGGAAAAACACCATAATTTGCGTATTAATTTGCGTGAAGTGACCGCTTTGTACCATGATTTTTCGCGCGAGATGACGAAAGAAAAGATTGAAGAGAGTTTGGTTGCTTTAGCGGAATTGGCGAAACGGTGTCGCAATGAAATAAAAGTAGCAGCTGCGGTTTCTCCATCACTTGATATTTATTCAACATTGGTGGGATTCAATGACGTATTGTTGGGTGTTTATAAATTATTCCGCGACCGTGCACCCGTTTCTGCGGAAGATATCGCAGATTTTGTATTGAAGGTAAATAACGCACTCACTGGGCTTAAATTACATTGTCAATCGCAAGAAGCAGTACGCTTGTTGCCAGACGCCTTAAAAAACAATTTAAGTGATTTTTTTACAAATATGGAATACGCGTTAAATCAATTACAGCGAGATAGATCTGCTTGTGCTTTTCCTGGTGAAACGAGGGTGGCTGCTGCTTCAATGCCTCCCGTTGATTTTACTGCTGCACAAGAATACACATTTATACATGCGCCTATTTTAGATCCAGAAGAATTGGTTCGTGATACCGTAATTTGGTTGCGAAAACCCAATAATAAATCAATGGTCGAGGATATTTTTAAAGCAGTCTGTAAAGAATATGAAAACAGCACAGTAACAGTGACATCACAATTTTTTTCTGGATTATACGCTAGTCTGCCGTCGTTTTCTTGGGTTGCGACAAAAGCAGCAGAACCACCGGCGCCCGCCCCAGCGATTGGGTTGTCCGAACTCAATGCTGTTTTTTTGGAGATATGCGCTGCTGAAACGTCAGATCATTTATGTCACGTGATCAGTCGTTTGTTATCTGAAACAAAACCGTGGTGTAAAATTGTCTGCGAACAATTCGTGTTAGGATTAATCAATCAATTTTCACGAGAGTTTTCAGCAAAACATATCGTGGAGCAATTGAAAAATAATCCTGATTTTGCTGAATATTTAAAAGCACAGCCCAATAATCAGGTGGAAAGTTCAAAAGCGATAGAGATTGCCGCTTTGTTTATTGCAGAAATGAGACCAAATGCTGGAGACAGTGCTGACTTTAGAGATTGTGTGGTGGTAGATCATACGTCGGATTTTCATCTGGAAGAGGAACCGAAGGTAGCCACGCCAGCGTTAGCAGCGTAAGAAAAAAATACAATTAATTGAAAATTAATTGAATAAGGATAGTTCTCTTTCGCTTTTTTTGAAATCTTCTTTTCAAGAGGTAAAAGATGTCACGATCATCGGCTAGTAGTGCAGCTTTTTTTTTTCAAGCAACCGCCCCTACTGAACCCAGAGAGATAACAGTCCAAATTGAAACGGGTATTTTTGCTTGGTGTGAATCCATTGGCATTCATTGCTTTTATAGGGAACGCCCCAGTGATCTTGAAACATTTGATTCTTTTTTTACAGCCGGTTTTTCTGAAGTTGAAAAACAAAAATTTCTCATCGATCATGGATTAGCCGTATCAGCTGCTGCTTCCCTCTTTTTTGAAAACGTTGTTTGCTTTGAAAATTCAGGCATTTCTAATGATCGGGTTATGCAAGCTTTAAATACCAGTCCTGTGCGTCGCGATCAAATATCACGGCATGATATACACTACTTTCCATTTTTAAGGGATGCTCCCACCTATCATTGTTCGGCACTTTTTAAAGATATATGGGAAGTGAATTGGTTTAATAAATTAGATGAAAATGCTTTTTTTGGCATGAAAAGTTATTGGGTGTTTTTAAAAATCATGCTTACGCCCAATGATTATATTCAACAAACCTTTAAACAAAGTATTTCTGATCCGTTAGTGACATTAAACACGTACGTACATTTTTTGGCGAGAAAAAATTCTTTACGAAGCAATTTTCTGAAAGATGAAAAATTTAAAATGTGGTGGGAAACGTTATCATTGTCAGATATTCAATGCTTATTTCAATCGTTTTCTCCAAGTGTTGACTTAGAAACAATAAAATCATCATTACAACAACTGTCACAAGATATGGCAGCTCCAAAATTTGAAAATTGTTTTTCTCTTTTGTCGACACTGATTGATTTAGTTTCCGATGAGATTTTTCTGGATGTGAAAACGTCTAGTACGATCGGATTGCATGTGCCTTTGGTGGCTTTGCGCGATGCCTTATTAACTATATGCCATCCTTTTTTTCAAGAGAGCGAACTGTCTGCCCAAAAAATAATAACGTTTTGCAGGAAAATAACGAATCTATTAAATGGTATTGAGTCCTTACCCTTTTTTGTGGATAGCGTTAAAAATGCTAAATTTTACGAATTTTTGCGAGAAACGCGCGATGTGATAAAACATTTGCAGAGAAGTCTTGTGGATTCAACAGATGAGTTTGAGCTAATTCATTGTGTTGAGGAAAGTGTCGATATTCAATTGGCAACCGCATTATTACCGGCGAATTTAGTAAATATTTTTATTGATTGGTTGAAAAAACCAGATGATATAACCAGCGCGCGCCTTGAAAATAAAATGACTGTTCTGAAAATTTTTGAAAAAACTTATTGTGCCTATGAAAAAAGTCAAAATACGTATATGGCTCAAACTGCATCCGCATTATTGTCTACCGCCTCTTGTACATCTTCTTGGTTTGCTTCAAAAGTTTTTTCTGTGCCTGTTGTGCGAGCGCCAACGCCGCGACATGATTTGAGTGACATTCTCAGAAAACTCAATGAATTAAATGACTCGAATGCGTTCATGCGCGGTATGTGTGAATTACTATCACTTCAGGGAAATTCGATAGAAGCAACGCACCTGCAATTTGTAGTGAGATTGATTAAACAATTTTCTCGTGAGTTTTTAGCGAAACAATATGTCGCTAGGATGCACGATAGCCCGTATCTTTCTCGGGAACTGATGAGACAGCTCTGTATTGCTGTGCCAGATTCTGCGATGAGGGAAGTGGCCGAATTATTTATCAGCATGATGCAACGCGCAGCAGAGCCCTGTATCAGCACTGCAAAAGAGTGGGTGACAGTCGATCATGTCCCAATGACATTGGTGAGTGCGGTCGATGAAAATCGTGCTGGTGGTTTGGACGCGTTAAGGGGGGCTGATGAAGTGCTTTTCAGACAGCTTAATTCGACTGATTTTCGTCCTTTAACGGATGAAGCGCTGGGAATAGATGAGCAACAAGGTAATGCGCAACCCGCTGTACATCCGGTTTAATGGGATTCATTAGGAAAAAATACCAAATTCCCCTATAATTTTCGCGAGTCAGCTAAGCAGTCGCTGTATCGCTTGCGGTATAGAGGAAAGTCCGGGCTTCACAGAACAAAGCGCCAGATAACGTCTGGACAGTGTGAACTGATGGAAAGTGCCACAGAAAATAAACCGCCGTTGTCAGTGCGTAAGTACTAACGACGGTAAGGGTGAAATGGGGCGGTAAGAGCGCACCGCATTGCTGGTAACAGTGATGGCAGGGTAAACCCCGCTTGAAGCAAGACCAAATAGGAATCCTAGTGGCTTTGGCTACACATGTTGTTCGCATGAGGATTCGGGTAGGTTGCTCGAGATTAATGGCGACATTAATCCCAGATAGATGACTGTTTTAAACAGAACCCGGCTTATCGGCTGACTCAAATTAGTGTGAGGAATCAGTGTGAGTGTGAGTAAAAAACCTCAACTGCACCACCGACACTCACACTCACACCCACACCCACACTTTATGGGGTTTTTATGCATCCAATTTACACGCAGCTTGACGGTCAAATCGAAGAATTAAAAAAAGATGGCCTCTACAAAAAAGAACGCTTTATTGCATCCCCTCAAAATGCAGAAATTACAGTGTCGCCACATAATCACGTTTTAAATTTTTGTGCCAATAATTATTTGGGATTGGCGGATCATCCTGTATTAATTGAAACAGCACAAAATGCTTTGAAGGAATATGGTTTTGGCATGGCTTCGGTACGTTTTATTTGTGGGACACAAACCATTCATAAACAATTGGAAAAAGCGATCAGCGAATTTTTAGGCATGGACGACACGATTTTATATTCTTCCTGTTTTGATGCGAATGGTGGTTTATTTGAAACGTTATTAACAGAAGAAGACGCTATTATTTCCGATGAATTAAATCATGCAAGTATTATTGACGGCATTCGTTTGTGCAAAGCAAAACGTTTTCGTTATAAAAATAATGACATGAAAGATTTGGAAGAAAAATTAATTGAAGCTGACAAAGCGGGTGTGCGACATAAATTAATTGCAACCGACGGTGTTTTTTCCATGGATGGTATTATCGCTGATTTAAAATCCATTTGTGATTTAGCGGATAAATACAACGCATTAGTTATGGTGGATGATTCGCATGCAGTGGGATTTATGGGTGAAAATGGTCGTGGAACCCCTGAATTTTGTGGTGTTTTAGAGCGTATTGATATTATTACCGGCACATTAGGAAAAGCGTTAGGTGGCGCATCCGGTGGCTATACGGCTGCACGTGGCGCGATTGGTGAATGGTTGCGTAATCGTTCGCGTCCTTATTTATTTTCAAATACGTTAGCGCCGGTTATTGTTGCAACGTCATTAACAGTATTGGAAATGTTACAGCATGAGCCTGGCAAAAAATTACGGTTGAAAGTAAAAGAAAACAGCACTTATTTTCGCGAAAAAATGACAGCGTTAGGATTTACATTGGTGCCAGGCGAACATCCGATTATCCCTGTGATGTTGGGGGATGCTAAAATTGCTGCAGAAATGGCCGATAAATTATTGCAAGAAGGTGTGTATGTCATTGGCTTTTCTTATCCTGTCGTGCCAATGGGAAAAGCCCGCATTCGTGTGCAAATGTCGGCAGCGCATACCCAGGCGCATTTGGATGAGGCAATTAAGGCGTTTGAGAAGATTGGTAGAGAGATGAAGGTTATATAAGAACGTTGTGTGTAAGTAGGAATAGAAGCAAGAGCGATAGCGACTGCGAACCCTAAATTGGAGCAACCTATGAAAACATTATCCAAATTAAAACGCGAAAAAGGCCTCTGGTTATCCGATGCGCCAATGCCGACCTGTCATCACGGCGAAGTGTTAATTAAAATTAAAAAAACCGCCGTGTGCGGTACCGATTTACATATTTATAATTGGGATGAATGGGCACAAAAAACCGTACCTGTGCCATTGATTACTGGCCATGAATTTATGGGCGAAGTTGTGGAAGTCGGTGAGGGTGTCAAACAATTTTCTGTGGGTGATCGCGTATCGGGTGAAGGTCACTTAACGTGTGGTCATTGTCGCAATTGTCGTGCCGGTCAAAGACATTTGTGCCGTGAAACGCAGGGTATTGGTTATCATGTCACGGGCGCTTTTGCAGAATATTTTGCAATGCGCGCAGAAAATGTGGTGAAGTTGCCTGATGATATTTCAGATTCTCTCGCTGCTATTTTAGATCCGTATGGTAATGCCGTTCACACAACACTTGAATTTGATTTGGTGGGTGAAGATGTATTAATTACGGGTGCAGGCCCTGTTGGATTAATGGCAATTCCTGTTGCCAAGAAAGTGGGTGCGCGAAATGTCGTGATTACAGATGTGAATCCGTATCGTTTATCGATCGCAGAAAGAATGGGTGCGACGATGGCGGTGAATTCTGCAGAGCGGAAGTTAAAGGATGTTATGGCAGAATTGGGAATGACAGAAGGCTTCGATGTGGGGTTAGAAATGTCAGGCAACGATCGCGCCTTCCAAGACATGATTGCCAGTATGAATCATGGCGGACGTATTGCGATGTTGGGTATTCCACCGAAACCGTTTTCGATCGATTGGAATCAAGTGATTTTTAAAAGCTTAAAAATTGCTGGTATTTATGGCCGACGTATGTATGAAACCTGGTACAAAGGGATTGCACTGTTGCAAGATGGTGTCGATATTACCCCTGTTATTACAGCAGAATATCATTACACGGAATTTGAAAAAGCGTTTGCTGATATGTTGTCGGGACGTGCGGGTAAAGTGATTTTGAATTGGGAATCTTAATGCATTGTAATCGCTAAAATAA
>Ga0155584_1009_pt1 | contig 66933 bp, 56 predicted proteins | sample RifCSPhighO2_12_FD_107241 | JGI IMG/M metagenome (GOLD analysis project Ga0155584, IMG submission 107241) | Gammaproteobacteria bacterium RIFCSPHIGHO2_12_FULL_40_19
GTGTCCGTAGCGTCCATTTTCTTCACGAGGGTTAAAATATTTTCTAAACGATCGGTCAGTGCCTGCAATTTATTTGCAGGTAATTGTAGTTTTGCTAGCTCAGCGATTTTTTGTACGTCATTGACAGTTAAAGTGCTCATCAATTCCTCCTTGTTACGAATGGGTGGAGAGATTATACGGATTTTTACGGTGGTTGCGAATAGATTCGGCGTGCTTGTTGATGCGCGCGTGCTCATCGCTTCTCATAAAGACTTTCATGAGACAGCCGTTAATTTTCCCTATTCGATCCTCGACTTCATGCCAAATTTCAGTTAGATTTACACGACTCACTAACACACGGATTATGGATTATGTTAAAGAAGTTTCGCGGTTATTTCTCGAAAGATATCTCAATCGACTTAGGAACAGCTAATACGCTTATTTATGTACGTGAAAGGGGAATTGTTTTAGATGAACCTTCCGTGGTTGCGTTACGTAAAGACCCTCATTCAGGACAATCGCACGTGGTTGCTGTTGGTTTGGAAGCGAAACGCATGTTGGGTCGTACGCCAGGCAACATTATTGCAACACGTCCTTTGAAAGATGGCGTGATTGCCGATTTCCATGTCACCGAAAAAATGTTGCAACACTTTATTCATAAAGTACAAGAAACGAAGTTGTTTCGTCCAAGTCCTCGTGTACTCGTGTGTGTTCCTTGTGGTTCAACACAAGTGGAACGTCGTGCCATTCGCGAATCAGCATTGGGTGCTGGTGCGCGTGAGGTATACTTAATCGAAGAGCCCATGGCAGCGGCGATTGGTGCTGGTCTTCCTGTTGAAGAAGCCCGTGGGTCGATGGTGGTTGATATCGGTGGCGGTACAACTGAAGTGGCGATTATTTCATTGAATGGTGTTGTGTACGCAGCGTCAGTCCGTATTGGTGGCGATCGTTTTGATGAATCCATTATCAACTATGTGCGTCGTAATTACGGATGCTTGATTGGTGAAACAACCGCAGAACGTATTAAACAAACGATTGGTACCGCATTCCCCAGTTCTGATGTCAAAGAAATCGAAGTCCGTGGTCGTAATTTGGCAGAAGGCGTGCCGCGGAGTTTTACATTAAACAGCAACGAAATTTTGGAAGCGATACAAGAACCATTGTCAGGTATCGTAGGTGCCGTGCGTGCTGCATTGGAACAAGCGCCCCCTGAATTGGCTTCTGATATTGCAGAGCGTGGTATGGTGTTGACAGGTGGTGGTGCGTTACTGCGCGATTTAGATCGTCTGTTGATGGAAGAGACAGGATTGCCGGTTGTGGTTGCAGAAGATCCATTGACCTGTGTTGCGCGTGGTGGTGGCCGTGCGTTGGAAATTATGAACGTGATAGGCACCAACTTTTTATACAGAGAATAGCAGCTGTTTCCGCTTGGGTGTTCGAGTGGCTTGAATTTTCAGATTTGAGGTGAGGTTGAATGATAATTTCGTAAAAAAAGCGCAGTTGACACGCTAGTCAATGAGCATTTTTTTACGACATTATCATTCAAGATCGCCCAAAGATGGAAATTCCATGTTCAGGGGGAATTACTGATGTAGGAGTTGGCTTTATCAAAAGACTATTCTATCGTGGCTCTGGCCCGGGACTGAGAGCCCTCATTTTTTTAGTACTATCAATAGCGCTGATCACTGTGGATCAGCGTTCTGCTGCTTTTCATAATTTTCGCATGCGTTTTTCTTCGACTGTGGCTTATCCGTTTGAGTTGATCGTGGATTCCCCGATGCGTTTTGTGCATTGGTTGAATGCAAGCGTGACATCACAGCGTCATTTGCTGCACGAAAATGAAGAGTTGCGCGTGCGCGAAATTTTATTACAGTCGCGTTTACAAAAATTATTATCCCTTGAAGAAGAAAATGCACATTTGCGGCAATTATTGCAGTCTACTGCTGAAATTTCTGGACGCGTGGAAGTAGCACGTTTATTAGCAGTTGCGTTGGATCCGAATTTGCAACAAGTCGTATTGAATAAAGGGACTAACGATCAGGTGTATCAAGGCCAACCGGTGTTGGATGCCTTCGGTGTGATGGGACAAGTCATTGGCGTGGGTCCTTTGACGAGTAAAATTTTATTAATTACGGATAAACTATCGGCTGTGCCCGTTGAAGATTATCGCAATGGTGTTCGTGCAATCGCGGTGGGGTTGGGTGCCTCCGGTCAATTGGCGCTGATGAATGTGCCTGATGAAAATGACATTCAGTCGGGTGATTTATTTGTGACATCGGGATTGGGTTTGTGTTATCCCGTTGGTTATCCGGTAGGTATGGTTTCGAAAATTCAGCATGTCAATGACAGTGGGGCAGAAAAAATCTTACTCATGCCGATGGCACATTTAGATCAAACAGAACAAGTATTGTTGGCTTGGCCGAATAAAACAAAATTAACGCAGGCAGTTCAGCAGCAGTTACAAGAAACGTTTTTAACCAACAAACAACAAAAAGTGGTGACGAAATCATGAGGGTTATCAAAACCACCAATTATTTTTTAATGATTATTTCTTTTTTGATCGCCATGATTCTGACGTTATTGCCATTACCTGCGTTCGCTGTTTGGCTCCGGCCACAATGGATTTTTGCATTTTTGCTTTTTTGGGTGCTGTCTTCACCGATGCAGTGTGGCATTGGTGTTGCATGGATAGTAGGCGTTATGGTGAGTTTGGTGACAGGAACACCATTCGCTGAACAGGCGATTGTTTTTGTTTTATTAACGTATTTGGTTTTAAAAGTTCATCCCATCATCGCGCATATGCTGCCTTGGCAACAAGCGGGCGCGGTTGCCTTACTTGCTATACTGAATGCTTTGTTGCAAGGATTAATTCTGGGATTTACGGGACATACCACACACATTGCACTGTATAGTTTGTCTGCGCTCACAACGGCTTTGATTTGGCCTGGATTATCCGTGATATTAAATCGCTTTCGACCACGCGCTTACATACATTGATTCAATTTTCTGGGAGGTTCATTTTTGCGCGCTTTTTTGCGAAAAATTTTAAAAAATTGCTCGATGTACCAATCAAGTACACCTGCGCATTTTTTAAAATTTTTCGCAAAAAATCGCATCAAAACTGAACCTTCGAGGTAAATTCATGTTTCGATCGCTAAAAAAAATAATTATTCGCGCTACTGTAGTCGTGATCAGTTTCTTTATTGTCTGTAACATTACCTATTTTGTTTTGAATATATTACCTCAGCGCAATCAAATTTTTTCAGCGGTTGCCAGCCGGCTCTTACAACAATCCGTAGAAATTAAACACACCGAAATTGAGGGGTTTTTGTTTCGTCCTGTCTTTGTGTTTCACGATATTACGCTGGGGCAGGTGCATTTACATGAGTTGCAAATCACTTTGAATGTCTGGCGCAGCATTTTAGAAAGACAATGGGTGACTGAGCAAGTTGTGATTGATCGTTTGCATATACAAGTTCATCGAGATAGAGAGCAACATTATCAAATTTCGGGGTTAACGACGACAGCGATTGATTTGTCGCAACAACCCCCCCCATTAATCGCATTTTTTTCATGGATCGGCACGCAATCCGAAATTATTTTTTCAAAAACACAAGTAGATTTGCATCATGAAAATGGCACGTACTTGCCGATTGAAAATTTAAATATCGTGATTAAAAACAAGGATGAAAAGCATCTTTTATCTGCGCATTTTCATTTAAAACAAACCGTGCCGACATCGCTCAGAGTGGTCGCAAAAATAGCAGGTAATTCCTTTCAAAGTCCGAATACGCACGCCATTGTTTTTGTGCAGGGTGAACATGTCAATTTGTCGCAATGGCTTGCTTATTTGCCCCAAGTTGCTGCATTTAAAAAAATAAAGACACTGCAAGGGGTAGCCAATTTTAAAACATGGGTACGCTATGCAAATCAGAATGTACAACAGGTGCAATCACAATTTGTTTTGAAACATATCTCTTACGACCACATGACGATGCATCAGTTGTCGGCGGATGCACTGTGGATGCGCGAAAAATCCAGTTGGGAATTGCAAGCGCATTTTAAACCATTGGGTGTCACACAAAACGCAATCATTCCCGGATTGTCGGGTGGTTTTGGTATGTTTCGTATGACACCCACGCGCGGTGCTCTGATTTTCGATGGAAAAAATACCCAAATTATTTTGCCATCGCGGTTTTTTCAAGCGCCGGTGTTATCCAACCTGTTTGCAAAAATAAATTGGGTGCGTGAGAAAAAAAATTGGCGCATAGAAGCAGAATCGATCAAATTGGATAATTCGAAATGGCATCTGTTTACGCAATTTATTTCCTATCTTGATTTTCATCAAAAACCACAGCTGACATTATCTGGCAGGGCCTCATGGAATGGCAATGTAATTCCTGTGATGCGTGCAACGATTGCCGACCTGACAAATCCCACTGTATTGATTCAAGCGCAGATAAAAACAGATTTTTCAAAACTACTGGATTTATTGCAGGAATCTTCGATTAAAGCAGAAGGTCCCGTATTGTGTGATATAAAAATAAAATGGCCTATCCTTGAAAAAAATGACGCACTTTCAATGCGGGGTAAAATTCATTTTGTAAATGATCGTGTTGAATTTCCAAAATGGAATACCCCTTTAACGAATGTAACGGGTTTTGCAGAATTTAATGATCGAACCATTTTTGCTGACCATCTCGAAGCAAAATTATTTCATGAACCTTTATTGATTTCGATAGCGGCTAACCATCGGTTGGATCACGTATCGAATATGCATATCGCATTGGATGGTGCCATCAATCCTCCAGAATTCTCGAAACATTTCGATTTTCCATTATTGAATCAAATTCACAGCAAAGTGACATTTAATGCAAAATTGATGATACGGGATTTTAACGCTACTGATTTCCCCAATGTTTCTGTACAGTTAGGTACATTTTATGTATTGGATCAGTGGTGGAAAAATGTATTGCTTGAAATTACGCCATTAAAAAATGAGACATTACTGCGATTGTATAATTCTGATATCGCTGGGGATATTTTTTTCCCTGGCAAAAAAGAAAAACCCATTCGCGCACGCATTCACTATTTATCCTTACACCCTAAAAAAAATGAGAAAAATAAAAAAAATAATTGGACGTCGCATTCGATGAATCCTGAATCGATTCCAGCACTGGATATTTTTATTGATACTTTATGGGTGAATCAACGTTCAGATGGTCGTGTGCATTTAGAGACGCAACCGATTCAAAATGGATTGGCGATTCATACGCTAACGCTGGACTCACCGTTTTTAAAATTCTCCGCAAAAGGCAGCTGGATTTTACATCATTTTCAATCTGACACGACACTGATGGGTCGAGTGAGCGCCACCGATTTAGGTGCAGTGTTCTCGCAGCATCATTGGTCGTCTCGACTCAAAAACGGTAAATTTTGGAGTGATTTTTCGTTAACTTGGCCCGGTGCGCCTTATCAATTTTCGATGGATCACGTTATTGGCAGAGTAGAAGTGTTAGTTAAAAAGGGCGCTATTTTGCAGCTAGATTCAGATACAGAAACGAATTTAGTACTGGGGAGACTATTAAATTTATTCAGTTTAGAATCCATTTCACATTTACTCTCGCTTGATTTTTCTGTGTTAACCAAAAAAGGATTTTCGTTTGATGTGCTGCAAGGCAATATTGAGTTATCGCAAGGTACATTGTTTACACAAGCCATAGAGATAAATGGACCGCTCGCAAAAGTCAATTTTCAAGGCAAAGTGAGTTTTACAAATCAGTCGAATGATTTGTCGATGGCTGTTTTTCCCAAGGTTTCATCGAGTTTGCCGTCATTAATTGGATTTGCGGGGGGGCCAGTGGTTGGGGCTGCTGCATGGTTGGCGAATGTGGTTATTTCTCCGACGATGGGCCATCTCATGAAAATGAATTATCACATTGGTGGTACGCCGAATAAACCGGTGGTGACGCGGGTGTCTTAATTTTTCTTATTAACTTTATTTTACACAGGAAATGACAATGAAAGACTGGTTATCCATTTCAGAATCGCAATTAGAATCAGCGCTTGGAAAAGCATTGGGTCCGAATATTGATTCGGCCGATTTATATTTGCAACAAACGCAAGAAGAAAGTTGGATGCTGGAAGATGGCATTGTGAAAGAAGGGGGGTTTAGTATCGATCGCGGATTTGGTTTACGCGTAATGAGCGGAGAAAAAACAGGGTTTGCCTATGCCGATCACATTGCATTGCCTGCGATTCAAGAAGCGGCAAAATCAGCGCGTAGTATTGTGAGCGCAGGGGGTACAGCTTTGGTGAAATCCGCTTCTCGAATTATTGCGCCTGCTTTGTATCCTGCTATTAATCCCTTAACAACGGCGACAGATATTGAAAAAGTGATTTTTTTAAAAGACTTGGATTTGTTAGCGCGACGTATCGATGCGCGTGTAAAACAAGTGATTTTGAGCTTATCCGCTTCACATGATCTGATGATGGTCATGAATACGCAAGGTCATACTGCCCGTGATGTGCGACCCCTCGTGCATTTTTCAGTGCGCATTATTGTGGAATCGAATGGACGCTTTGAGCAGGCCAATGCAGGGTGTGGTGGTCGCGATGGTTATGAGTGTGTCATGTCACAAGATGCTGCACTGTCACAAGTGAAGCGTGCAGTACAACAAGCGTTACGCAATTTAGAAGCGATTCCGGCGCCTGCGGGTACGTTCCCTGTGGTTTTAGGCCCGGGTTGGCCGGCTGTTTTATTTCATGAAGCGGTAGGGCATGGGTTAGAAGGTGATTTTAATCGCAAAGGTACGTCTGTATTCAGTGGTCGTATGGGTGAAAAAGTCGCTTCACCCTTATGCACGGTTGTGGATGATGGAACGATTCCGGGCCGTCGCGGTTCTCTCAGTGTTGATGATGAAGGCACGGTGACACAAAAAACAGTGTTGATCGAAAATGGTATTTTAAAAAATTATATGCAAGACACATTGAATGCGCGTTTGATGAAAACAAAATCAACAGGTAACGGTCGTCGAGAATCGTATTCGCGTTTGCCAATGCCGCGTATGACCAATACCTATTTGCTACCAGGAAATAGCGCGTCGGAAGAAATTATTGCCTCTGTCGAAAAAGGCGTTTATGCCGCCGATTTTTCGGGCGGACAAGTGGATATTACCTCTGGAAAATTCGTATTTACGGCCAGCGAAGCGTATTTGATTGAGCATGGAAAAATAACCACACCGATTAAGGGCGCAACGTTTATTGGTAGTGGACATGAAGTGCTGAAAAAAATTTCGATGGTGGGTAATGATTTGAAATTAGATTCGGGTATTGGCAATTGTGGGAAGGCGGGGCAAACCGTGCCAGTGGGTGTTGGCCAACCGACAGTGAAGATCGAAGGCATGACTTTGGGCGGCGTGTCAAGCGACTAACTATTGGATTTTTTGAGACTATTCCTTGACAACGAGATAACCCAGTTGGTATAAAATCCGCTTCTTGAGATGATTTCTTTTTTCTAACTGCATGGAAAGTGAAGAGGTAACTATGAATAAACAAGATTTAGTGGAATTGATGGCAACACAAGCAGACATTTCAAAAACAGCGGCTGAAACAGCGTTGAATTCGTTTATCACTGCGGTGACAGAAACATTGACAGATGGTGGAAAGGTTTCGATTGTTAATTTTGGTTCTTTTGAAACAGCAAAGCGTTCAGCAAGAACGGGTCGTAATCCAAGAACGGGTGGTGAAATGGTTATTCCTGCAGCTGTCGTTACAAAATTCAAAGCCGGCAAAAAATTAAAGGATGCGGTGAATAGTAATCAGTAATCAGTAATCAGTAATCAGTAATTCAGTGTGAGTATGTTTAAGAGCCTAATTTTCTCCAAACTTTTTTTCACACTGATAACTGATAACTGATAACTTTTCTTGTTGCATCTTTCTGAATTCAAGGTAGTATATCGGCGTCAATACGGATTGGGTGCTTAGCTCAGCTGGTAGAGCGTCGCCCTTACAAGGCGAATGTCGGGGGTTCGAATCCCTCAGCACCCACACTGTTTTGATCGATGTTTGGAGCGGTAGTTCAGCTGGTTAGAATACCGGCCTGTCACGCTGGGGGTCGCGGGTTCGAGTCCCGTCCGCTCCGCCATTTCAATTAAGAGTCAACACAACATGCTACAGCGAATTAGGGATCGTATTTCGGGATGGATTGCTGGTGTCATTATTGCGCTGGTTGCAGGCGCATTCATGCTTTTCGGTGTTGAATATTATTTCGATCAAAGCACAGGTGGCCAGAACGAAGCAGCAACGGTTAACGGTGTTGTTGTCTCAGAAAATCAAGTCAATGATTTATTTTCGCAGCTTCAAAAACAATCATTAGCGCAATCGCATGGTCAACCCCTTACTGATATGATGACGGCCCAACTCAAAGCCTATGCTTTGCAGTCGATCATCACGCAGACCGCTTTATTTACAACGCTTGAGCAAGATAATTTCCGTGTTGGAATGCCGCAAATTCAGGCGATGGTAGCGCAAGCGCCTGAATTTCAAGAACAGGGGAAATTTTCCGAATCAAAACTCATGCAAACGTTGTATCAAATGAATTTATCACCGACGCAATTTTTTCAACGCTTGCAGTCACAATGGGTTGTGAATCAAGTGACGAACAGTATAGCGGATTCAGCGTTTGTATTGCCCAGTGAGATCAGTCATTGGTACGGGTTGCTGCATCAGAAACGTGCTTTTGGCTATGCCATTGTGCCGATGCAATCTTTTGTATCGAAGACACAAGTGACCGATGAAGAAATAAAAAAATACTACGATAGGAACCCGACTGAGTTTGAAACACCGGCAAAAGTCAGTGTGGCATATATCGTGCTGTCGCCAACGGATATTGAAAAAACAGTCACCGTCACACCGGCAGAAGCAGAGCAATTTTATCAATCCCATTTGACGAATTATCAACTGCCTGAGCGTTGGGTCGTTCGACAAATCACCATTCCCGTTGCCGCTAATGCGACATCTGCAGAGATTCAAAAAGCAGAAGCCAACGCGAATGCAATCAGATCAACCTTTCAACAAAACAAAGATACTGGTTTTACGAGCTCAACGTTGACATTGAGCACAACAGAAATAGATCCCTCTTTGCGGACCACTTTATCTGGTTTGTCACAAGGTGCAGTATCTTCTCCGTTACGAACCCCCAATGGTTTTACAATATTAAAGCTTGTGGAAACGCTTCCTGCAGAAACGCATTCTTTTGATTCTGTAAAAAATACGTTAATGCGTTTATTGCGACATCAACGTGTCAATGAAATGTTGACGAAAATGAGTGGTCAATTATCAGATTTGACTTATACAAATCCAGATTCGTTAACGGTGGCTGCGAAAGCGATGCATTTACCGATTCAAACAACGGCAATGTTGACAAAATCAGGTGAAAAAACAGGGTTATTTTCAAATCCAAAGGTATTATCCACTGTCTTTAGTGATTCCGTTTTTAAGTCAGACAATAATAGTAATCTCATTGATTTACCGGATGGTAGTCAAGTCGTTTTGCGCGTTTTGAAAAAGGAACCGAGTCAACCTTTGCCGCTTGCAAGTGTGCATGGTCAAATTAAACAAAAACTGTTGGATAAACACGCAACGGCTCAAGCGGGATTGTTGGCCTATGAGTTGCAAAATAAATTAGCGGGCAGCAAAGATCCTGCCGCCATTGCAAAACAAGAAGGATTGCAATGGCATTCCGTAGCGCTAACATCCAGCGATGCAAAATCAACAACACCCCCTGAAATTTTGACAGCTGCTTTTAAAATACCTGCTTCAGTAGGTGTTCAGGCGATTGCATATCAGAACACCCATTATGCAGTCATTGCACTAGAAAAAGTAGAAAATGCACCTACAACCCAAGCATCAACAGCTGAAAATCAAAAGCTATCACTTCAACTATCCACCCTGTGGGGTAAGGTGCTACAGCATTGTTTCGTGGATAGTGTACTTGCAAGTGCACATATCGTAGTCAAGCATCCTGCTTAGGGTCTGTGCAAGAATAACTTTTCACAATAGGCGTTCAGATTGGGTTGAGATTTGAATGATTTTTTACTGAAAAAATGTGCACATAGCAGGGACTATGTAAGCGTTTTTTCAGTAAAAAATCATTCGAAGATCGACCCAAGATGAGATGCCTATTGTGAAAAGTTATTCTTGCACAGACCCTTAATCCACCCGTTTGACCAATCTAATCCCTAGGAACGTACACGTTCCTTATCCTTGTTACTGTTCTCATATCTCGATATTCTAAAGAGCCATTACATTCCTAGGATAGGAGATTCTGATGCGCAATTGGACTGCTCTTGAAAGTGATATTACTGCGTTGCAATCAACCCCTTGTCTTTGGCCTGATTCATTATCCTCTGATCTTCAAAGAATATTTTTATCCCATAATCGGTATGTGCTTGAACGATTGATCATGTTTGTGCGATTACCAATCGCTATTGATGAAAAAGAAATGCGGATACGACAATTTATAGCTATGCGTTGGCGTGTCATTGCGAATAGTAGTATTGATTATACGCTGAATCCTGATTTTCCAGCGAATCAAGCCTGTTTAAAAATGGCTGTTTTTATCGCTAAACGTGAAGAATCCGTTTGTCAAATTGTGATGCCTTCAATTTCACACGTTTTAGGCACAGGATTTTCCGCTGACGATGTAAAATCCGCTTCAGAAGATATCGATGGGAAATTCATTCCACAAAATTTTTTAATTTGTTTGAATAATAAGGCATTAATTTCAATTGTTGATCTTTATGAATCAGCACGTGCCAATACCAATCATTTATTTCGTAATCCAGAAGCTGTTGATACCGCTTTTCATTTTACACCAGAAGATCTGGAAAGGTTGCGTTTAATTTCTGGGGAAGTGAGTAAAGCTTATTTTGATAGTTTAAATCGAATACACCAAGCACGTCATAATCAAAGGCCATCTGTTGGTTTTGCGCTGAAAACATTACAGCAAGCATTATCAAAAAGTTCTAAAGTGGAATTAGGTGCTGATGAAATTGCCAATATCGCTGAATATCGTTTGCCTATTTTTCAATTTTATCAATTGTGGATTGTGTTGCCTGCTGACATAAAAGCGACAATTAAAGACTATAAAGCGAACGGCGCAACATCTTCGCTAGAAAGTTATTTATTATTTTTATTTGTATGTATAAAAGAATTTTGTCCGGAAATTGAAGTGATTGAAGCAGAAGTGCAACGTGTGTGTGCTGAAGCTATTTTTCCCTGTACGCATCAAATTGGATTGCAATTGGATAGTTTGATCAATCATCATCCCAATTTATTTGATATGCCGTTGTCTGATAGGCAGCCACGCGATGCAACAACCTTGCCTGATGCTGAAACACTGGCTTTATTTCCCGAACAATTACGGCGCGCGATATCAGAACGGTTACCGTTGTTGGGGTGGGATGATCAACGATGTATGCATTCCCTATCTTGTTTTGAAATGCTGACGCAATATTGTTTAGAACCTAGAATGCTTGAAAAAGATTTTTTGGCGTTAAATAACGCGATTAAGACCATTGAGGATTTGACGTATGCGCTAACAGTTTTGCCAGTGTCGCAATGGGAATTTTTTATAAAAGGTTTAAGACCTGAATTTATTGAACAGGTATTTCATTCTCGTCATGCCTCTCTTTATTTTACGCGCTTGATGACACACTTACCTTCAGAAAATTGGCTTTTATTTTTTAATGCATTTCATGCTGCTGATTTATCACAATACATGGATAGCGCTATATTGGCCACCCTATTAAATGCGCTTCCAGAGTCTCAGAGTTCCATTTTAATTAATGCAATGCAAAAAATATTAGGAATTGTTTTTCAGGATGGTGTTGATATCGTTTATTTATTTGTATCAACAGCGATTGATAATTGGGAAAAAACGTATGATCTGTTTGCACATCAAATCGAAAGCATTTTAAAAAATCCGAAAGAATTAATGTGTGTTATTAACATGATTCATCAAAGTGAGTGGCCCTTATTCATCAATCTTTTTAAAAAAAATATTTCGGAGCATCTCAAGCACAGCCATTTTTTGGAAATAACATTAATGGATTTGCGGCCTGATGCAAGAATGCCTTTTTTGCGATTGTTGGCGCCGAGTTTTGATCAAATATCGCTAACATTCATGAGTTTTGTTCGGATACTCCAAATGTTTAGGTCTATTTCTTTTGCTGAGATTTTCAGTTTATTCGGTGCTTCTCGAATAGCTGAGTTGATTAATAAGGATACTGATTTTGCCGCACTATTAAATAATTTTTCTGAAGTGGATCGCATTATTTTTGTGGGTCAGCTGCCATTAGGTAGTTTAAATATAAAAATGGGTGCTTCTGAATTGTGTTATTTATTAAAACGATTCCCAGAATGCGAGAGTGGTTTTTTGAGACTTTTTAAAAAACAACTACCACAAATCTTATCTTCTTTTCTTGCGTCATTTTCTCTGTTTGATAATTTTGAGCGCGAGATACCTTCTGAATTTGTTTCAACTTTTAAATTTCTCTCAGTGAGGGCTTTACCGCTCTTATTAAGTAGTAGAACGATTGCTGAATTTTGTGCCAGCTTTTTTATGCATCGTTTTTTCATGTTCCGTTCTTTGCCTGATCCTGTTTGGGCTGTTTATCACAGTTTTAAAAAAGTAGAACGTGCGTTGATGGCAGGTGAGTTAACGTCAATGGAGGGCGTAACGCAAAAGATTGCGCTGCTCAACGATTTTATGCGCGAGACGATGTCGGGTGAGGCTCAGCCCTCTTTATTCAATGAGGAGTTGCTTCAATGCTTTGGAAAAGATTTTTTTTCGCAATTGGATAAATATCTGACGCGTTTCTCAGCGCTTACCCCAGTTGACGCATTAGCAGCACAGTTGGATATTGTGTTAGGGCTTGTGAAAAAATAACTTTTCACACACTTTATTTTTTAAAAAAGTTTTTTTTCACAAGCCCGTTAAATAATGAATAGGGACAGTGTAAAATTAACTTTTCGAATTAATACAAACACAGAGACTCTCATGATTTATCAAAAGTTAATTTTGCACAGTCCCTTACGTGATTTTTCTACAACGGTCGATTTACGGAGTGGAAATGGTCTCGCATTCTCACTATGATGTGACCTCATGATTTTTCACAAGGAAATTGAAATGCGTCGACCGCTCATTGCTGGTAATTGGAAAATGCATGGCACTCAAAAAAGTGCTGAAAATTTATTGGGTGCTATTGTAGTAGAAGCTAAATCTGTTTCTGACGTGGAATTCGCTGTTTTTCCTCCGTTTGTACACATCGCGCAATGTGCAGCGCTGTTATCCCAGACAGATATTTCTTTTGGTGCACAAACGGTATCAGAATATGCAGATGGTGCTTATACCGGTGAAATTTCCGCTAGCATGCTAAAGGATTTAGGCTGTTGTTATGTGATTATTGGACATTCTGAACGTAGAAAATATTTACATGAGAGTAATCTTGAGATCGCCAAAAAATGTGAAATGGCGTTTTTAGCGGGATTAATACCTATTCTCTGTGTGGGTGAAACGTTAGCTGAGCGTGAACAAGCGTTAACATTATCTGTTGTGCAAGAACAACTTGAAGTTGTATGCGTATTGAAAGATAATTGCACCGCATTCACGCAAGTGGTAGTTGCGTATGAACCGGTTTGGGCGATTGGTACAGGAAAATCGGCAACACCGGCACAAGCGCAAGCAGTACATGCAGCGATACGTGCACAGTTGTACGACTGCGATCCACGCTTAGCGGCGGCAACACGCGTATTGTATGGCGGCAGTGTGAAAGCAGATAATGCGAGCGCGCTGTTTGAAATGCCAGATATTGATGGTGCTTTAGTGGGTGGCGCGTCCCTGGATGCGAAAAGTTTTGTAGAGATTGCGCGTTCATATCCACACGGATAACTGATAATTAAATAACGGATAACTTCCTTATGCAACAATTGATCCTAATTTTACATGTGTTAGTTGCTATGGCGATTATTGCATTGGTGTTAATGCAACATGGTCGCGGTGCGGATGTCGGTGCTGCTTTTGGTAGCGGTTCTTCCAACACCATGTTCGGCAGTGCAGGTGCATTGCCTTTTTTAATGAAAGTGACGGCGATTTGCGCAGCGATTTTTTTTACAACCAGTCTTTCGCTGAGTTATATGGCTGCGCGTGGCGAACATAAAACACAGATTTTAAATATGCCCTCGGTACCAACGGCACCTGTAACGTCCACACAGAAAAATAACGCACTGCCTGCCTCATCCAGTGATGCAGGGTTTTCATTTGCACCGAGCGCTCCGGATAAAACAGATAATGCTACTGGAGCGAAGAAATAATTTAATAATGCCGCAGTGGTGAAATTGGTAGACACGCAGGCTTGAGGGGTCTGTGGCGCAAGCCGTGACGGTTCGAGTCCGTCCTGCGGCACCAACTTAACAATTTCTCCCCTTTTTTGTCACAAAAAGGGGTTGGAAGGTTAAGTAGGGTGTCCTGATGTCAGGTTAAAAAACAGCTTGATGCAGAAACAAAGTTAACCATGTAAAATATACTTCATCTTGTCACAAATGAGATTACAAAGAATTTCGTAGGGATGCATTAGAAAAGTGAGCAGAAAATGCTAACAAATTATTTTCCTATTCTTGTTTTCATCGGCGTTGGTTTGCTGATTGGTTTGCTACCGGTTGGTTTAGGTTGGTTCTTAGGGCCTCGTCGGCCTGATCCTGCAAAATGTTCTCCTTATGAGTGTGGTTTCGATGCGCTTGAAGACGCACGTATGCCATTCGACGTTCGTTTTTATTTGGTCGCCATTTTATTTATTATTTTTGATTTAGAAACCGCATTTTTATTTCCGTGGGCGATGATTATTCGAAAAGTAGGTTGGACTGCATTTTGGTCGATGATGATTTTTTTAGGCATTTTAATTGTTGGATTTATTTATGAGTGGCGCAAGGGTGCGCTTGAATGGGAATGACTGGCTCATGCGCTCACCCTATCGGGATGAGCTTCTGAAGGAGCGTTGTAGTTAGTGCGAAGATGTTTCAGAAGCGCATGCGACAGCGTGCGCGCATTTCAGAGAATGTAAAAAAATAATAGGTGCTATATGTCACTACAGCAATTATTAAAACGCGACGGCTTTCTTCTCGCAAAATATGATGACCTCACCAGCTGGGCACGTTCAGGTTCGATGTGGCCGATGACATTTGGTTTGGCGTGTTGCGCAGTGGAGATGATGCAATGTGCTGCATCGCGTTACGATATTGATCGTTTCGGTTTAATTTTCAGGCCCAGTCCACGTCAGTCCGATGTGATGATTGTTGCAGGTACATTATGCAATAAAATGGCGCCTGCATTGCGCAAAGTGTATGACCAGATGGCAGAACCCCGTTGGGTGATTTCTATGGGTTCTTGTGCGAATGGCGGTGGTTATTATCATTACTCTTATTCTGTTGTGCGCGGATGTGATCGCATTGTTCCTGTCGATGTTTACGTTCCAGGATGTCCTCCGACAGCAGAAGCCTTATTGTATGGCATTATTCAATTACAAAATAAAATTAATAAAAAGAAAATTATTCGCAGAAAGAAGTGATAACAGGAGCGGTGTTTCAGAAGCCTGGAGCGTTTTGCAGCAAACCAACTACTAAAGACAGATGATTAAACATGACAACAACATTAAATGACCAGATAAAATCTCATTTTAACGATAAAGTTGTCTCTGTTGCCGAATCCGACTGCGTCACTATCGAATTACTTCCCGACAATTTATTATTTGTCTGCAAAACATTGCGCGATGAATTTAAATTTGAATTATTGTTAGATGTATGTGGCGTTGATTATGCAGATTATGGCATCACGCATTGGCGCACAGAAGAAACAACCCAGTCCGGTTTTAGTCGGGGCGTTGATGATAAGGGTGAGCGCAAAATTGTCTGGGATAAACCCCGCTTTGCATCGATTTACCATTTATTGTCTGTTTCAAAAAATCAACGTGTGCGATTGAAAGTATATCTTGAAGAAGAACCCATCGTGCCGTCTGTGATTGATATTTGGAAATCAGCAGACTGGTTTGAACGTGAATCGTACGATTTGTTCGGTATTGTTTACGAAGGTCATCCTGATTTACGCCGTATTTTAACGGATTATGGTTTTAAGGGTCATCCATTCCGCAAAGATTTCCCTTTAATTGGCGAAGTAGAAATGCGTTACGATGCAAAATTACAACGCTGCGTGTATGAGCCGGTGAGTATTGAGATGCGTACGTTGGTGCCGAAGGTGATTAGGGATGATAATAGGTATATTTAGTGTGAGTGTGAGTGTGAGTGTGAGTGTGAGTGTGAGTGTGAGTGTGAGTTCTGAGGTGTAGTTTATTCATCCATTTTTCGCTAACACTTCAATGAAGTTAGGTGAAAAATAAATAATTAACTGTACCTCAGAACTCACACTCACACTCCCCCTCACACTCCCCCCCCCGAGCGAAGCTTAGAGTAGGTACATTTACAGAATTTTATAGAGAGACATATGTCAGAACTAAAAAACTACACTTTCAACTTCGGCCCACAGCATCCCGCAGCGCACGGTGTATTGCGTTTAATTTTAGAAACCGACGGCGAAGTTATTCAAAAAATTGATCCGCATATTGGATTGCTGCATCGTGCGACGGAAAAATTAGCGGAATCAAAACCGTTTAATCAAACGATCGGTTATATGGATCGTTTAGATTATGTATCGATGATGTGTAATGAACATGGTTATGTATTAGCGATCGAAAAATTATTGGGTATTACTGCACCGATTCGCGCGCAATATATTCGTACGATGTTCGATGAAATCACGCGTATTTTAAATCATTTATTGTGGTTGGGCGCGCATGCATTAGATTGTGGTGCAATGACCGTATTTTTATATTGTTTTCGTGAACGTGAAGATTTAATGGATTGTTACGAAGCCGTTTCTGGTACGCGCATGCATGCAACGTATTATCGTCCCGGTGGTGTCGCAAAAGATTTGCCAGATACTATGCCGCAATATAAATCATCACGCTGGCATAATGAAAAAGATACTAAAAAAATGAATGCGAACCGCGAAGGTTCGTTATTAGATTTTATTGAAGATTTTACCAATCGTTTTCCTAAATTAATTGATGAATATGAAATGTTGTTAACAGACAATCGTATTTTCAAACAACGTACCGTGGGTATTGCAGCTGTCTCTGCAGAACGTGCATTGCAATTGGGGTTTACAGGGCCGATGTTGCGTGGCTCTGGTGTTGAATGGGATTTGCGGCGCAAACAACCGTATGCTGCGTATGCGCATTTGGCATTTGATATTCCGATTGGAAAAAATGGGGATTGTTATGATCGATATTTGGTGCGTGTGGAAGAAATGCGTCAATCCAATCGCATTATAAAACAATGTGTCGATTGGTTGCGTAAAAATCCGGGCCTTATTAAATCCGATGATTTTAAAGTGTCGCCACCACCCCGTGAAATCATGAAAGAAAGTATGGAAGGTTTGATTCATCACTTTAAATATTTTACGGAAGGATACAATGTGCCTGAAGGCGAAGCGTATGCTGCCATTGAACATCCCAAAGGTGAATTTGGTGTGTATTTAATTTCAGACGGTGCGAACAAACCGTATCGATTAAAAGTGCGTGCAGCCGGTTTTTCACATTTGGCTGCGATGGATGAATTGTGTCGTGGACATATGATTGCCGATTTGGTTGCGGTGATTTCGAGTATTGATGTGGTGTTTGGGGAAATAGATCGATAGGTATCAGTGTGAGTTATGAGTGTGAGTGTCTGAGGTGTGGTTTAGAACATTGTATATTTTAAAATATATAGCAATTTTTCATTTACTCGCACTGATACCTCACACTCACACAGATACCTTTTTACAGAGAAAAACGAAGCGAGTTATTAGATGACATTTGAACTTTCACAAGAAACCCGAGCCCACATCGACCACTGGCTCACCAAATACCCCGCAGATCAACGTCGCTCTGCTGTCGTTGCCAGTTTGCTTGCAGTACAAGAACAAAATGGGGGCCATTTAACGGATGAATCGATGAAAGCGGTCGCTGATTATTTACGCATTCCGCACATTGAAGCTTATGAAGTTGCCACATTTTATGACATGTATAATCTCAAGCCGATTGGCAAACATAAAATTGCAATATGTACGAATATTTCTTGTATGTTGCGCGGTAGCGATGAAATTTTAAATCACTGCAAAAACCGCTTAAAAATAGATGTAAACGAAACAACGTCGGATGGCAAATTTACCTTAATCGAAGTGGAATGTATGGCAGCTTGTGGCGGTGCGCCGATGTGTCAAATAGATGACAGGGAATATGTTGAAAATCTGACTGTTGAAAAAGTGGATGAGATATTAGAGAAGTTATCAGTGTGAGTGAGAGTGGGCGTTCCGAGGTGTAGTTTGGTTATTTATTTTTATCTAACATTTCGATAGTGTCAGTAAAAATAAATAATTTAAATGATACCTCTGATACTCCCACTCTCACTCACACTCACACTTAAAATGAGAATTAAAGAATGCAACTAAACCAAGTTTGTTACCGCACATTACACCTCCCAGAACCGTGGACACTCAAAGCCTACGAATCTGTCGGTGGTTATCAAGTACTTCGGAAAATCTTAAAAGAAAAAACGCCGTCGTCAGAAATTATCGAAACGATTAAAGCCTCTGCATTGCGTGGCCGTGGTGGTGCCGGATTTCCAACGGGATTAAAATGGAGTTTCGTTTCACCGAATGTGCCGGGTCAAAAATATGTGCTGTGTAATTCCGATGAAAGTGAACCAGGCACATTTAAAGATCGCGATATTTTACGATTTAATCCGCATCAATTACTCGAAGGGTTAGCGATTGCGTGTTACACCATGGGTGCAACGGTTGCCTATAATTTTTTGCGCGGTGAATTTTATGAGCCTTTTTTACGCTGCGAATCGGCCTTAAAAGAAATGTATGAGGCAGGGTTAGCGGGTGAAAATGTATTAGGTTCTGGTGTTAATTTCGATATTTATAATCATTATAGTGCGGGTGCTTATATTTGTGGTGAAGAAACTGCGCTGATGAATTCACTCGAGGGTAAACGTGGCATGCCGCGTTTTAAGCCGCCATTTCCAGCGAATTATGGATTGTATGGTCGTCCCAGTAATATCAATAACACGGAATCTTATGCATCCATTCCAGTGATTTTAGAAAAAGGCGCGAAATGGTTTGCGGATTTAGGTCCAGAAAAATCGGGTGGGACAAAAATATTTAGCGTCAGTGGACATGTCAATAAACCCAGTAATTATGAAGTGCCATTGGGTATCCCCTTTTCTGAATTATTGCATTTAGCGGGAGGTATGCTGGATGGTATTCCACTCAAAGCGGTTATTCCAGGTGGTAGTTCTATGCCTGTTTTACCAGCAAATATCATGATGCAAACCAATATGGATTATGACAGCCTTGCAAAAGCCGGTTCTGCATTGGGTTCTGGTGCTGTGATTGTGATGAACGAAAAAACTTGCATGGTGAAAGCCTTAAAACGCATTTCAAAATTTTATATGCATGAATCGTGCGGACAATGCACACCGTGTCGCGAAGGTACGGGTTGGATTTATCGTCTCGTTGCTAAAATTGAAAATGGCAATGGTGAAATGAAAGATTTGGAAGCGTTAAGACGCGTTGCAAAAAATATTGAAGGGCGTACGATTTGCGCCTTTGGTGAAGCAGCAGCGTGGCCGGTGGGTGGATTTTTAAAACAATTTTATGATGAATTTGTGTATCACATTGGGCATAAGAGGTGTTTGGTGGGAGCGTGAGCGTGAGCGTGAATGTGAGTGTGAGTGTGAGTGTGAGTGTGAGTGTCAGAGGTACTGTTTAATTATTTATTTTTACTGACATTGTTGAAATGTCGAATGAAAATAAATAACTTAACGACACCTCAGAACTCACACTCACACTCTCACCAAATTATAATAAAAGAGCAAATGCATGATTGAGTTTGAACTAGACGACAAAAAACTATCCGTGCCCGAAGGCACAACCATTATCGAAGCAGCCGATGATGCGGGTGTTTATATACCCCGTTTTTGTTATCACAAAAAATTATCCATCGCTGCGAATTGCCGCATGTGTTTAATTGAAGTTGAAAAAATGGGTAAGCCATTGCCAGCCTGCGCAACGCCAATTACCAAAGACATGAAAGTGAAAACGAAATCTGAGATGGCGTTAAAAGCACAGCGCGATGTGATGGAGTTTTTATTAATTAATCATCCGCTGGATTGCCCGATTTGCGATCAAGGCGGCGAGTGTGAATTGCAAGATTTATCAATGGGATTTGGACAGCCAAAATCAGAATTTGATTTTTCTAAACGTGCTGTTTACAGCCAAGATATTGGGCCGCTTATTGAAACAGAAATGACGCGTTGTATTCAATGCACACGCTGCGTCAGATTCGGAGAAGAAGTCGCTGGCCTTCGTGAATTGGGTGTTGTGAATCGCGGTGAAAAAGAAGAGATTGGTACTTACGTTCAACATTTTTTAAAATCCGAAGTGTCCGGCAATATCATTGATATTTGTCCTGTGGGTGCGCTCACGAATAAACCCGCGCGCTATGAATTACGTGGTTGGGAAGTGAAAGAACACGCGTCGATTTCGCCACACGATTGCGTGGGTACGAATGTGTTTTTGCATTCACGTGGAAAAGAATTTACGCCAGAGCGCACTGTGTTTCGCTCAGCGCCAAAGGAAAATCAAGCGATCAATGAAGTCTGGATGAGTGATCGTGATCGTTTCAGTGTGGAAGGTTTGTATCATCAAGATCGTGTGTATAAACCATTGATGAAAAAGCATGGCGAATGGGTTGCAGTGGAATGGCAATATGCATTAGATGCGATTGCACATTTAACATCGCATATTACAGGAGCAGCAGCGAAAGCGGGCGCAGAGGAATCTCAAATTGCGGGAATCGCAGACTATTCCGCTACAATAGAAGAATATTATTTATTTCAAAAATTAATACGCGCACTGGGTTCACCCAATGTGGATCATCGTATTCGTGAATTGGATTTTACAGATCAATTGCGTCGTCCATTATTTCCGCAGTTAAATACAGCCATTGCTGATATTGAAATTTGCGATACGATTTTATTGGTTGGCTCGAACGTGCGTTATGAACAACCCATTATTAGCACACGTATTTTTAAAGCGTATCAAGATGGATTGAAAGTCATGGCCGTTAATCCGGTTGACTATGAATTTGTGTATCCGTTAGCAGAAAAAATAATCGATGAAAATATTGTTGAATCATTATCTTTGATTGTAAACGCATTGCGTGGTAATGCGAGTGAGCATGTCATTGCGGCGCAACTCAAATCTTCCAAACACGCTGCAATATTCTTAGGTGCCTATGCGCAACATCATCCCCATGCTGCTGTGATTCGTGATTTAGTGCATCAAATTGCAGATTTATCTGGCGCAACAGCGGGATTATTAACGGATGGCGCCAACAGTGCAGGCGCTTGGATTGCGGGTTGCATTCCGCACCGAGGAACAGCAGGCGCAGTTGTTAATCACATCGGTAAAGATGCAAAAGCATTATTAACAACTGATCCCGTTGCGGCTTATTTCCTGTTAAATACCGAATTAGAAAATGATTCTGCTTATGCAGAGAGAGCAATGGAAATATTAACGCAAGCCAAATTGGTGGTTTGTTTTAACACCTTTGCAACCGACAAAATGCGTGAGTATGCCGACTTTATTTTACCGATCACCCCTTACACTGAAAATGATGGCACGTATGTGAATGTGAATGGTACATGGCAATCATTTAATGCAGTCGGTGTTCCGCATGGTGAGTCTAAGCCCGCATGGAAAGTATTGCGCGTGTTAGCAAATCGCATGAATTTGACGGGATTTCATTATGAAACGGTCAATGCAGTGCGTGATGAAATTAAATCACAACTCAATCAAGTGAGCTGTTGTGATGATTGCAAAAAATTAGTTGATGTTGTGGTGCCACCCTTTGAGAAAGGTATTCCTGTAAAAGAATGGCACATATATCGTGATAATGCGTTGGTGCGTCGTGCAAAAGCACTTCAGGAAACAAAAATATGTTAGGCCAGTTAACAACATTGATTTGGATTATTATCAAAATTATTTTTATTTTGGTGCCGTTATTTCTTACGGTTTTATATCTTATGCTATTTGAACGCAAAGTGATTAGTTACATGCAGGGACGAATTGGTCCTAACCGTGTCGGTTTTTTTGGATTCGCACAACCATTTGCTGATGCTGTAAAATTATTAACGAAAGAAGTCATTTTTCCGAGCGCTGCAAATAAATATTTATTCATTATTGCACCAGCACTATCAGTCATGCCTGCGCTCGCCGCCTGGGCAGTTGTGCCTTTTATGAAAGGTTGGGTACTCGCAGATATTAATGGCGGTGTGTTGTACTTGTTTGCAATGACATCCCTCGGTGTTTACGGCATTTTAGTGGGTGGTTGGTCATCGAATTCAAAATATGCGTTATTTGGTGCATTACGCTCTGCAGCACAAGTGGTGTCCTACGAAATTGCATTGGGATTTGCGCTGGTGGGTGTCATTCTCGCCTCTGGCACGATGAATTTGTCAGAATTAGTACTGAAACAAAGCGGTGGATTGTGGCATTGGTATTGGTTACCGCTGTTGCCATTATTTGTGGTGTATTGGATTTCCAGTGTGGCTGAAACCAATCGCGCGCCATTTGATGTTGCAGAAGGCGAATCTGAAATTGTCGCGGGATTTCATGTGGAATATTCCGGCATGGCATTTGCCATTTTCTTTTTGGCAGAATACGCAAATATGATTTTGGTTTCTGCATTGGCCAGCATTATTTTTTTCGGTGGATGGTTATCGCCTTTTCAAGGTATTCCTGTGCTGGATCATTTATTTTCAGGGGTGCCCGGTATTTTTTGGTTATTGTTAAAAATGTCGTTTTTTATTTTTCTGTATTTCTGGATGCGTGCAACATTTCCGCGGTATCGCTACGATCAAATCATGCATTTGGGTTGGAAAGTTTTAATTCCGGTGACGTTGGTGTGGTTGGTAGTAGTTGCGGTAGCGGTTGAGTTTAAATGGTTGGTGTGAGTGGGAGTGGGAGTGGGAGTTCTGAGGTGTAGTTTAGTTATATATTTTTACCTGGTATTTTGACAATGTCAGTAAAAACAAATAATTAAATTATACCGCTGAACTCCCACTCCCACTCCCACTCCCACTCACACTTATACCGACGGAGACATTAAATGAAGCGAGTTATAGCGCTGATTAAAAGTTTTACTCTTTTGGAATTACTCAAAGGTTTGTATTTAACCTTGAAATATTTTTTCAAGAAAAAAACAACGATTCTTTATCCTGAAGAAGAAACACCTATTTCACCGCGATTTCGTGGCATGTTGGCGTTGCGTCGTTATCCGAACGGCGAAGAACGTTGTATTGCCTGCAAGTTATGTGAAGCCGTTTGTCCGGCGCTGGCGATTCAAATTGATGCGGGTCCCAGAGAAACAGATGGCTCGCGACGCACAACACGTTACGATATTGATGTCTTTAAATGTATCAATTGTGGATTTTGTGAAGAGGCGTGTCCGGTTGATGCGATTGTTCTCACGCCCGAAATGCACTATCACATTGGTGAGCGTGGACAAAATATTTTAACAAAAGAAAAATTATTAGCGATAGGCGATATCTACGAAAAACAAATTGCCACCAATTTGGCGAGTGATGCGAAATATAGATGAGGTATCTGTTATCGGGTATCGGTGTGAGTATCACACTGATTCCTCACACTGATACCTGATTTCAGGAGTTAGAGAATGTTGTTTCCAATTCATCAAGTGATTTTTTATGCATTCACCTTATTGCTGATTGCATCGGCAACCATGGTGATTACTGCAAAAAATGCAGTGAAAGCAGTGTTATTTTTGGTCGTCGCATTTTTTGCAAGTTCTGTGCTGTGGATGTTGATGCAAGCAGAATTTTTAGCGTTGGTATTAATTTTCGTGTATGTTGGTGCGGTAATGACATTATTTTTATTTGTCGTCATGATGATACCGCCTGATCAATCAGAATCAAACCAACGTTTTTTCCGTCATTACTCCGTTGGATTTTTAGCGTTGATCATTTTAGTAGGCACTGCATTTTATGCGTTTTCTGCGAAACACTGGTCGCTTGCCAATACATTACCAACGCACTATCCGGCGCAATACAATAATATACAAGCAATGGGGATGTTACTTTTCACAAAATATTTATTTCCGTTTGAACTTTCCGCAGTGTTGTTGTTGGTTGGTATGATCTCAGCCATTGCACTGGCATTCAACGGCAAGAAAAAGGGCACGAAATCACAAATTATTTCGGAGCAATTAAAAGCGAATAAGCAGGATAGGTTGCGTGTTGTTGATTTGAAGTAGTGTGAGTGTGAGTGTGAGCAAATATAAATTAATTCAAATTGCACCTCTGATACTCACACGCACACTCACACTAAAGAGCGAGCGAACAGTATGATACCGTTAATAGATTATTTAATGATCGGCGCCGTTTTATTCGGCCTAAGTTTTGTGGGCATTATCATCAATCGCCGAAACATTATTATTTTGTTGATGTGCATCGAGTTAATGTTGCTTGCAGTGAACACCAACTTCATTGCGTTTGCGCAATATTTTAAGGATTCTTCAGGTGAAGTGTTTGTATTTTTTATTTTAACGGTTGCTGCTGTTGAAGCGGCCATTGGTTTAGCGATTTTAGTTTTATTATATCGACGCAATGGTTCGATCAACGTACAAGATATTAATAAGTTGAAAGGGTAGGTTTGACCTATGATTAAAACATTATCTCTCCTAGTAGTTTTACTTCCCTTACTCGGCAGTCTCATCGCTGGTTTATGGGGTAAGCGGATAGGTGTTCGTGGAAGCCAAGCAATTACCATCGCATTAATGTGTGGTTCCTTGTTTTGTTCCGTCCTCATTTTTAATACGGTTGTATTCGGCGGCAATACATTTAATGGCCCTATTTACACATGGGCTGAGAGTGGCTCGTTTCATTTTGATGTTGGATTTTTAATTGATCGCTTAACGGCAATCATGTTGGTGGTAGTGACTTTTGTTGCAACCATTGTGCATATTTATAGTATTGGTTATATGAAAGGGGATTCAGGTACCCAACGTTTTTTTTCTTACATGTCCGGCTTTACGTTTGCAATGTTAATGTTAGTGACTGCAAATAATTTTATGCAATTGTTTTTTGGCTGGGAAGGCGTTGGTTTAGTTTCTTATTTATTAATTGGTTTTTGGTTTGACAAAGAATCTGCTGCGCAAGGCAGTTTAAAAGCATTTATTGTCAATCGTGTGGGGGATTTTGGATTCTTGTTGGGGTTGGCAGCGATTTTAGATTATTGCGACAGTTTAAATTATGCAACCGTCTTTGCTAACGCAGTAACCTTAACGCAAACCACGATTACTATTTTTCCGCATCATCCTTGGTCAATTATTACGGTCATTTGTATTTTATTATTTGTGGGTGCGATGGGTAAATCTGCGCAAATACCGTTGCATGTATGGTTGCCTGAATCGATGGAAGGTCCTACACCCATTTCCGCACTGATTCACGCTGCAACGATGGTGACGGCAGGTGTATTCATGGTGGCACGTATGTCACCGTTATTTGAATTGTCGCCCGTGTCGCTCAGTGTTGTTATGATTATCGGCGCAACGGGTGCGCTACTGTTAGGTTTATTAGCGTTTGTTGAATTTGATATTAAACGTGTCATTGCGTATTCAACGATGTCTCAATTGGGTTACATGATGGCTGCGAATGGTGCTTCTGCATTTAATGCCGGTATTTTTCATTTAATGACACATGCTTGTTTTAAAGCGTTGTTATTTTTGGCAGCAGGTTCCGTGATTATTGCGATGCATCATGAACAAGATTTGCGAAAAATGGGTAATTTAAAAAAATATTTACCTGTGACCTATATTACGTTTTTAATTGGTGCACTCGCATTAGCTGCAATTCCGCCGACGGCTGGTTTCTTTTCTAAAGATGCCATCATTGATGCTGTGCACCATAGCACTATTTTTGGTTCGGAGTATTGTTACGTTGTTTTATTGATCGGTGCTTTTGTAACGGCCTATTATATTTTTCGCGCATTTTTTATGGCGTTTCACACCAAAGAACGTATGGATGATCACACCCGTAAACATTTAAAAGAACATTGGGTGATGTTATTTCCCTTAATTCTGCTTGCAATTCCATCGCTGTTATTAGGCATATTTGCAGTAAAACCCATGTTATATGATTCGCCGGGATTAATGGGCGGTAGTGTTACCGTATTGCCGCAATACAATGTGCTTGCACAAATGGGTGCTGAATTTTCAGGCGTGTGGCATACCGTGACAGAATCTGTTTTCACATTGCCTTTTTGGTTCTCCATCTCAGGTATTTTTTGTGCGTTCTTTATGGTGATCCTAGTGCCACAATGCCAAACATTTTTTGCAAAACGGTTTTCATGGATACACCGTATTTTTATCGCGCAATATGGATTTGATCTGTTTAACAATTGGTTCTTTGTGCGCGGTGGTCGAAAGATGAGTGAATTCTTTTTTCAAACAGGTGATTTAAAAATATTAGATGCGGGCATGGTCGACGGATCGGGCCGTGGTGTGTCGCGCATTTCAAGCTTATTACGTAAATTGCAATCCGGATATTTATATCATTATGTGTTTGTGATGATCGTGGGATTGTTGGGATTTTTAATTTGGTTGGTTTATTAGTGGGAGTGTGAGTGTGAGTGTGAGTTCTGAGGTATAGTTTGGCTTTTATTTTTACCTTACGTTGCGATAATGTTAGTAAAAAATAAATAATTTAATTGTACCTCTGATACTCCCACTCCCACTCCCACTCACACCCAATTATTAGAGGCGTATTAATGTTTACAAACTTCCCTATTTTAAGTCTCCTCATCTGGCTCCCCATCATCGGTGCCATTCCCGTATTAATGTTGCGTGGTACAGAGAATGAAAATAAAGCACGTTGGCTGTCGTTATGGATTGCTACAGTGTCATTGGTGATCTGTGTTTTGCTGATTCTGAACTTTGATACGAATATTGCAGGCATGCAATTTCGTGAACATCTCAATTGGATTCCTGTATTGCATGTGAATTACGATGTGGGCGTTGATGGTATTTCTTTACCGTTGATTATCTTAACGTGTTTTACGACATTTATGGTTGTTTTAGCATCCTGGACAATGGTAACCAAAAGTGTTGCAGAATACCTTGCGACATTTCTTGTCATGCAAGGAATGGTGATTGGTGTGTTTGCAGCGATGGATGCAATATTATTTTATTTTTTCTGGGAAGGCATGTTGATTCCGATGTATTTAAGTATCGGAATTTGGGGTGGTGCGAATCGATCCTATGCCGCTATTAAATTCTTTATATATACTTTTTTCGGTTCCGCATTATTATTAGTCGCGTTTTTATATTTAGGTCTGCATGCACATAGTTTTAGTATTTTAGATTTTTACCATTTGAAAATGTCACTCATGGTTCAGATTTTTGTTTTCTTTGGGTTCTTACTTGCGTTCGCTATCAAAGTCCCCATGTGGCCATTTCATACTTGGTTGCCAGATGCCCATACCGAAGCACCCACAGGAGGTTCTGTCGTTTTAGCGGCGTTAATGCTGAAATTAGGGGCGTACGGATTTTTACGATTTAGTTTACCGATTACGCCAGATGCGAGTCATACATTGGCATGGTTAATGATTGTGTTGTCGTTGATCGCGATTATTTATATCGGCTTTATTGCGATTGTGCAAACGGATATGAAAAAACTCATTGCTTATTCATCGATCTCACACATGGGATTTGTAACGCTTGGGTGTTATATGTCAATTTTGATTATAGAGCGTACCGCTAATTTAAAAGAGGCTTATATGAGTTTAGAAGGTGCGATGACACAAATGATTTCGCATGCGTTTGGTTCCGGTGCGATGTTCTTGGCATTCGGCGTGCTGTATGAACAATTGCATTCACGCAAAATTGTAGATTTTGGAGGTGTTGCAAAGACAATGCCTGTTTTTGCTGCATTTTTTATGTTGTTCGCGATGTCAAATGTGGGATTGCCAGGCACTTCGGGTTTCGTCGGTGAATTTATGATTTTACTCAGCACATTTAAAGCGAGTTTCTGGGTAACATTTATTGCGTCATCGATTTTAGTGATTGGCGCTGCTTACACCTTATGGATGTATAAGCGCGTTTTCTTTGGGCAAATCACGCATGATAGCGTCGCAAAATTAAAAGATGTATCAGGCGTTGATTTTTGGATATTTGTGTTGCTCGCCATTCCTGTGTTGTGGATTGGATTATATCCTAATCCGATGCTGAATATGTTTCATGCCTCTATAGCGAATTTGTTGCAGTTAGCAAATAGATAGTTTTTTGGGCTGTAGTGTAGTGATCAGAACCGCGCACGAAGCGCAGCGAGAGTAAGCGGGTAGTGAAGTGATTTCTCACACCAAAATGAGTCATATAACAAATTAATTCAACAGGGCCCTATTATGTTTATAAATACCGGATTAATTATATCAGCACCTGAAATTTTTTTGTTGGTGATGTCCTGTTTGATATTACTGTTTGGTGTTTCTTCTAAATTGAACATCGCAAAATTCTCTTTTTATTTGGCGCAAATTACATTAGTGATCACCGCTGGTTTAGTGATGCGTGATTTCGTGTTGAATAACTATTTAACCACTTATGGGTTTGCGCATCTTTTTGTGCTTGATAAATTAGCGGTGACATTGAAAATATTTATTTTGATTTCGATGATATTTACTTTTTGGTATTCGCATTTATATAACCAGAATAACGCTATTCCCGCGAATGAATTTTATGTCCTTGGACTGCTCGCGACGCTGGGTATGATGGTTTTGGTTTCTGCGGCGAATTTTATTACCTTGTTTTTAGGTATGGAGTTAATGTCACTACCCGTTTACGCTATGGTTGCACTCATGCGTGGAAAATCACGGTGTATTGAAGCAGCGATAAAATATTTTGTGATTGGTGCTGTTGCATCGGGTATGTTTTTGTATGGATTATCTTTATTTTTTGGTGCCACACACAGTTTAGATTTAGCAACCGTTGCAAAAGGCATTGCAACAACGCCTGCGAATCAAAGTTTAATTTTATATTTTGGTTTGGTGTTTGTGATTGCAGGCATTGCATTTAAATTGGGAGCTGCGCCATTTCATTTGTGGGTGCCGGATGTTTATGACGGTGCGCCTAATTCTGTCACATTATTCATTAGTGCAGCACCGAAATTAGCAGCGTTTGGATTAGCGATTCGATTTTTAGTGGGTGCCGTTCCCGGTTTGCATGTGGAATGGGATCATGTCTTGATCGCGATTGGTTTGTTATCAATTGGTATCGGAAATATTGTTGCGGTGGTTCAAACGAATATCAAACGACTATTGGCGTATTCCTCAATTGCGCAAATTGGTTTTATGATTTTAGGATTGGCTTGTGGTACGCAGCGTGGTGAAGCAGCAGCCTTTTTTTATATGACAACTTATGCACTCACAAGCTTGGGTGTGTTTGGGATGATTGTATTGCTGTCAAAAACTGGATTTGAAGCGAATGAATTGAGCGATTTTTCAGGACTGTATCAACGCACTCCCTGGCTTGCATTTATGATGTTATTGATGATGTTTTCATTGGCAGGTATTCCACCGATGGTGGGATTTATCGCAAAAGTAGGCATTTTAGAAGCATTAATTAAAGAACACTCTGTATGGCTTGCAGTCGTTGCTATTATTTTTGCGATTATTGGTGCGTACTATTATATTCGTGTTGTGAAGGTGATGTATTTTGAAGATGCACATCCTTCCGTTCCGAAAATAGCATGTTCTCGCAATTTAACAGTTGCGATGACAATCAACGGACTTGCCGTTTTATTGCTGGGTATTTTCCCAAGCCAACTTTATATTTTGTGCCATTCGGTCTTTTAGTTTACATGGCCATACTCATCACTGCTCCTGCTTCATCGATGCTGCTATTTCTGCTTCTTTTAATGACACAGGGTCTTTACCTTCAATACCCAACATATTGCGATAGAGAATAGCAATGACGTTTTGAGTAAACGGCACTACCCAAATTAAACCCACCAGAAGCAGTAATGTCGCGGCGAGTAACAGTATGCCCAAATAAATCAGCGTACCAAAAATACAAAACCATTTTTTGCCCACTGCGTTGCGTGACAGTCCCATCGCTTCCCAAGGATGAATATCACGGTCAATAACAAGGCAGTTAACAAATACGTAACTGACGAGTAGATACAATGCGAATAAATACAATAAAACACCCATGATATAGGAACCCACGGTCAGTGCTGTTCCTAGGTGGTAAGTAGTAGGTAAGCAGAACAATAAAACGCCCACTGCGGTCGGTATACCGACTACGAGCACAATCAGCACATGCAAGACGATAAATCGCCAGATATATTTCCAAGTAAAATACTTAAAAACAAAAAGCGCATGAACAGGCTTATCTGCCACGCGGCGTAATGGAATCAAGCGAACACCCATACGCATAGGCAGTAACACAAACATTTCAAACAAAGCTTGTGCGAAATGATATACGAGAACACAGACTAACATACCGGCCGGCACAAAAAATGTAGGGTCAGTGTAAAACATAGAACTACCATGGAAAAGCTGCAACAGGTTGGGCATATAAACCACCTGTCCCGCAATTAGGATGATACCGAGAACGCAAAACCCGCCTAGGCCGATAGTCGCAAACAACATGACAGACGCCCAAAAGTGTCTCTTCATCCCCTTAACTTTTCTCCATGCTTCCTTGAAGACACAAGAAGCTTGGCTGTGTGAAACGTCGCTCATAAATCTCTCCTTTACCAAAAAACCAGGATAGATTCATTATAGTACATTACAGTGACTATGTTGCTAATTGGAATAAATCAGTCACTTAGAAGAGGGTTTGCCCCCTATTTATCCCGTAAATCTTAAAAAACAAACTATAATTATCCCGCTGAAATGCGAACATTTTGTATTTTAATATTTATTGAGAGGCAAATATGTTTCATTTAATTATTTTTATTGTAATTATATTATCAATGCTAAGCTCAGTCAGTTTTTCTCAATCACTTTCAAATACTAAAACACAATCCTCACGTGTTTTTGTTTTTAATCCGAATACATTAACGTGGGTAGCCTATGAGAATGGAAGAATCGTTAACTCAGGAAAAGCATCCGGTGGTAAACGATATTGTCCTGACACTGGCCGTAGTTGTAAAACAATTGTGGGCTCGTTTAGGGTTTTTTCCAAAAAAGGGCCGAACTGCAAATCCAGCCGATTTCCACTAGAAACACGCGGTGGTTCACCCATGCCGTATTGCATGCATTTTCATCGTGCAGGGTATGCCATTCATGGTGCGCCCACTGTGCCGAACATGAATGCGAGTCATGGTTGTATCAGGGTGACGACTCCTGCAGCGAAATGGTTAAGTGAAAATTTTATTAGAATTGGTACGCCGGTTGTTGTGCGGCCGTATCGTGATTAGGGTGGGTTGTGTTCAGAACCGCGCACGAAGCGTAGCGAAAGTAAGTGGATGGATATACGAAGCAACACTAAAAGTGCCTTAATATGACGAAACTTTCATGCCATATCACTTCATTACCCGCTTACTCCGCTGTGCTGCGTGCGCGGTTCCGAAACACTCACTCATCTTGGGAGGTCATCTCCGAGCATGACGTCTCATAAAGAAAAGCCCCGGTAAACATAACACAATCATGCCAGCAGCAAATATCAGCGAATAATGCCAAACGCCACCAAAATCCAATTCATTCGGCGGAATAAATCCGATGACCAGTGTGACCAAACTACTCAATAATCCCATTAAACATAACAGCCATTTGGTGAATGCGCCGCCCGGAATTTTAAAGGGTTTTTCAATATGCTTGTGTTTATAGTGCAAACTGATTGCTGCAAAAAACATCAAGACATACATCAATACATATAATTCCGTTGATAAATCGGTGAGTAACCAATAAATATCATTCATGCTTTTAAACAAAGTGAATGCCAGACAAACCGCTGAAACCAGTATGGCTTGTAAAATTAAAACATTCGCAGGCATATCCTGTTTATTATTTTCCGCTAAAACTTTCGGCAAACTTCCTGATTGCGCCGCTTGTTGCAGTCCTCTTGCGGGAGAAATAATCCAGTTAATCATTTCGCCGATGCTCGCAAAAATAACCAAAACACACATGATAATCACGAGCCAATTAAGATGAAAAGCATCGAGATAATAGGTGAAAGTTTGAAAAATACCGGTTGTTAGACCAATTTGTTTTTGTGGAATCACAAATGCAATAGCCAGCGAGCCTAAAATCATGGTCAATAAAATAATGAGCGATGCAATCAAAACGCCAATCGGATAATTTCGTTTGGGATTTTGCATGTTTTTGACATTTACGGTTGCTAATTCCATGCCTAAAAAAGCAGTGATAATCGTCGTTAATGAAATCCAATCATTGACGTTTGAAAATTGCGGAATCAAGGAATGCCAATGCACATGGATTTGAGTTGGGTTACCTTTGAGTTGCCAAGTAACTGCTAATGCCACCATCACGCAAAAGGGTAATATAAATCCGAGAATGGTGCAGATCGTTGCAAACCAGGCAGATAGTGAGAAATTTTTAACAGATAAAAACGTTAAGCTCCAAAACACCGTTAAAATAACAATAACGGCAAATAATTTATTCGTCGCTAAAGCAGGATTAATGAGCATTGCGATACCGCCGGCAATAAAGGACAAAATGCTCGGATACCAAGTCGCTGTATTAATCCATTGCAACCAAATTCCCAAAAACGCCACATTTTCACCGAAGGCTTCTTTAACCCATTGGTAGATGCCATTTTTATCGGGATGATACGACGTTAATTCCGCGGAAATTAAAGCGATGGGTAATAGAAATGTAATGGCTGCTGCTATGAAAAAGAAAATCAGCGGTGCACCAAACATCGCATTGGAAGGCATATTTCTCAAACTATCGATTGAGCCGACGATAAACATGATTAAAACAAATAGACCGATTTTTTTGTTGGCGATCATGGGGCGCACCTGTTTGGTATCAGTTATCTGGTATCAGTGTGAGAGTATGAGTAAATGAAAATGGCTGTTATTATGAGTTAATCTGATGTTACCTCTGACACTCACACAGATAACTCGCACTGATACCTAGTTTGCGCACTATACAGAAAAACAACACCATCCTATAATGAATCATATTAATGGATCGATCGCATTTCTTCAATCAGAACGTTTTAAATCTAACCGCCCTCTCGGGCGTCAGTTGTAAAAGTTATTTTGTGCACGTTCCTTGCTGCTGCCTCCTCATCATGACGACAACATGCAGGCTTAAGTTAAGGAATCCTTAAGGGTTGCAGGGCAGCAAATCGTTTGAACGAGCATGGCAGCCACTTCATAGGGATTCGCATTGGCGCAAGGGCGACGGTCTTCCAAATAACCATGACCTTGATTGGCTACATTTAACGGAATACGCACAGATGCACCACGATGACCCACGCCAGAAATAAATTCTTTATACGAAGCCGTTTCGTGACGGCCCGTTAAACGTTCTTCGATACCGTGGCCATATACTTTAATGTGTTCAGCATGATGTGTTTTCAGTGCCGCAATCGCTTCATGAATGGCTTGCATACCTGTTTTGGGATCGCGGGTTGCCTTGGTGGAGAAATTAGTGTGTTTGCCAGCGCCATTCCAATCGCCTTTCACGGGTTTTGGATGGAGTTTTGCAGAAATATCATATTCTTCGCCAATGCGGTACAGCAACCAACGCGCAACCCATAAGTGATCGGAGGCAGTCAATGGATCAGCTGATTCATTGGAAAGGCCGCGATAACCGATTTGAAATTCCCATTGTCCTGGCATAACTTCAGCGTTAGTACCATAAATCATGAGATTGGCATCTAAGCAAGCTTGTGTGTGATCTTCTACGATGTCACGACCAAAGACTTCATCAGCGCCTACGCCGCAATAAAAGGGACCTTGTGGTGCAGGGTAACCGCGCTCTGGCCAACCCAATGGCTGCGTACCACGAAACAGGGTATATTCTTGTTCGAAGCCAATCCACGGTTCATATTGTGCCGCTTGTTCCATGAGATGACGTAATTTTGCGCGCCTGTTAGAAACGTGAGGTGTGCTATCCGGATTTAACACTTCACACAACACCAAATAGTTATCTGTGCCTAAGATAGGATCGTTGGTGAAAAAAACGGGTTTTAAAATTAAATCAGACTCGTGTCCATGGGCTTGATTCGTAGAGGAACCATCAAAACCCCATTCCGGAAATTCACTTAAAGCCATGTCACCTTTGGGATGTTGTAATACACGCATTTTGCTGCGTAATGTTTGCGTAGGTTCGGTCCCGTCTAACCAGATATAAGTTGCTTGAGAGAGCATGATTATTTCCTCGCTAAAAAAATATGGAGAGATTATATCGAAATTTTGTATGCAGTGTGAGGGAAAAGGTATCAGGTCTCAGGTATCGGTGTGAGTGAATTGAGCTGAACCTCAGACACTCACACCGATACCTCAAACTGATTCCTTCTCCGTGATCGCAAACATTTCAATATCCCATGCGCGATTGTCGTAATAGCGGTATTTGTTGAGTTTGCCTTCATGTATAAAACCCGCTTTTTTCAGTAGTTCCATAGAGGCAACATTTTCAATCCGTGTCACGGCTTCAACACGAACCAATTTCATGTGTGTGAACGCATACTCAACGATGGCTAAAATAGTTTTTAGCATAATGCCTTGCCGCCAATAATCACGCGACAAATCATAGGTAATTTCAGCGCGTTGATGCATGTTATTCATATACAATCCAACAGCACCAATCATTTGATTATCGCTCTTTTTTGCAATCGTCCAGTAAATGCCTTGTTTGCTGTAAAATAAATTTCGGCAGTACTGTACTTCTTTGCTCGCTTCGAGCAGGGTTGCAGGTTTCGTCGCTAAAATATATTGTCCAACTTCGGGATCGGTGTAATAGCGAAAAAAAGCTTCCGTATCCTCCAATGATTGTTCTCGTAAAATAATTTGGTCATCGAGGTCGATCGTTGGAAAAGGTTGCTGATAAAAATTGAGATTCATAAAAATACCGTTAATTCGCTGTTATGATGGTTCGGGTATGATAGCGCAAAAGTGAAAGGAAATCTTTATGCAAAAACGCATTGTTAGGCGGTCCGTTCAGGAGAATCAACTCACTTCACTGTCGTCATTACCACGGTTATTGCAGCGTATCTATGCAGCACGTGATGTGGCATCAGTAGCTGATATCGATCGTTCATTATTTGCGTTATTACCCTATCGTGATTTAACAGATATTGAAAAAGCAGCAGAACGGTTGGTTCAAGCGATTCTCAATCAAGAACGCATTTTAATTATTGGTGATTTTGATGCGGATGGTGCAACGAGTACTGCAGTAGCTGTGTCTGCGCTCCGTACATTCGGTGCAAAAAACGTGGATTTTCTCGTGCCCAATCGTTTCACGTTTGGTTACGGATTAACGCCAGAAATTGTAGATGTCGCGAAGACAAGATCGCCACAATTAATTATTACGGTCGACAATGGTGTTGCGAGTATTGAAGGTGTTGCGCGTGCGAATCACTATAGCATTGATGTTGTTGTCACAGATCATCATTTACAAGGCGCAGAATTACCCAATGCGTTTGCCATTGTAAACCCGAATCGCAAAGATGATATTTTTCAAAGTAAATCATTGGCGGGTGTAGGTGTCATTTTTTATGTCATGTTGGCGGTGCGCGCGAATTTAGAATCAAAAAATTATTTTACACAAAATAATATGACAAAACCGAATATGGCTGAATTGTTAGATTTGGTTGCATTAGGGACCGTCGCGGATGTCGTGCCGCTCGATAAAAATAATCGCATTTTAGTATATCAAGGTTTGCAGCGCATTCGCGCAGGATTAAGTCGGCCAGGGATTCGTGCATTGCTGCAACTCGCAGGACGAAACGCTTCAAGATTAGCAGCAATGGATTTGGGATTTTCCGTGGGTCCGCGATTAAATGCAGCGGGACGTTTGGATGATATGTCGCTGGGAATTAATTGTTTGCTTGAAAACGATTTTGAAAAAGCGCTCTTGCTCGCACGCAATTTAGATGAATTAAATGTGGAACGTCGCGCCATTGAAATGGAAATGAAACAACAAGCGTTTGATATTGTGGATCGCATGGATTTACAAAAACAATTGCCAATGGGAATTTGTTTATACGATGAAACATGGCATCAAGGTGTTGTCGGTTTGGTGGCATCGCGCGTGAAAGATAAATTAAATCGCCCAACCATTGCGTTTGCAAAAGCCGATGATAAAACCTTAAAAGGATCTGCACGGTCGGTTCCTAGTGTGCATATTCGCGATGTGTTAGATCGTGTTGCGACAGAGCATCCGTATTTGTTATCAAAATTTGGCGGTCATGCCATGGCAGCAGGCTTAAGCATAAAGCACCAAGATTTCTCGGCATTTTGTGTTGTTTTTGCAGAAACTGTGAGTCGTTCTTTGAGTCAGGATCAGTTATGCCGCGTGATTGAAACGGATGGTGAATTAAGTGCAGATGATTTCACACTGGAAAATGCGAGTGTTTTGAAAGAGGCGGGCCCGTGGGGGCAACAATTTCCCGAGCCGGTATTCGATGGTGAATTTGAAATTATTTCGCAACGTTTGGTGGGTGGTAATCATTTGAAGCTGGTTTTACAGCCCAAAGAGGGAGCGCATCACGTCGACGCGATTGCTTTTCAAGTTGATACAAACGCGTGGCCGAATCATCGCGCAACCCATGCCAAAATCGCGTACCGCCTCGATACGAATGAATACCGGGGGCGGTCAACGTTGCAGCTGATTATTGAAGACATTTAGTGTCTCGCAATTCAACGTCTTTTGGATTGAGGACAGGGATCTTTTTGTCATAAATCAATCTGGGACACTGTGCCTTTTTAATGAGCGCATTAATGGCTACTAAGTGAGTAGTGGCGCAGTGCGATTTTAGTGCTTCTAACCCTTGAATGACATGATCTTCAAAACGACCTTTTTCGAAGCAGCCGCCGTCCGAGGGGGCCGGGCGGGGATGATGCTTTTGAAAGGCGATGGATCTTTGTCTGCAGGCTAACTGAAGGGCATCGGCGATCTTTGATAAACAGAGCGGCATTGGAGTCCCGTGTTTGCTGAATTCTGTTAATGCCTCGCTGAGATCTCTGTGAATAGTGAGTAGACCTTCCGTGAGGGTACTATTTTCAATGCAAAATAGGCGAACGCGATTCATCCAGTTGGGCAGCACGCCGGGGCTGCGATCTTTTTGTACGACATCGCCATATTTATTGAATTTGTCTAAAAAATAATCGATGGGTTGTTTCATTTGTTACCACCTATTGGTTGATACTCTGGTTGCATCATGCCAAATTCACCTTCAATAAGTCAAATTTTAGTCAATACAATGTGTCTGAAATGAACATGTGCTATAATCGACCGTAATCGTTAATGAAGAGGAGAAAGACCATGGCAGACTTTGACTTATCAAAATTGAAAGGCAATGTGGGCGGTATTATGGGGAGTTTGAAATCCATGATCAGTCCTGCTGGCGGAACACCAAACGTTGATCCAGACGATGCTCTGGGGTTGAAAGTTGCACAAATAACGACGTTAACTAAGCAGTTGATTGATGCACAGCAAGAGCATGTGAAAAATTTAAGTAAGTTAAATGAATTATTAAATGGCTTATTTCATGATGTTCAGACGCTGAGAGAAGAAGTGCATGGTGTTAGAGAGAAAAAAGCGGCTGTGACGCCATCTCCATCCCCGTCAGTCGAAAAACCCGTAGCAACACCGGTAGAAGTAGCGCCTTCGGAACCTTCCTCTTCTCAAGTAGATGAAGTAAAAGCAGTGAAACCTGAAAAAAAAGCGGAATAAGGAACGTGCACAAAATAACTTTTACAACTGGCGCCTGAGAGGGCGGTTAGATTTAAACGTTCTGATTGAAGAAATGCGAAGGAATACTGCATAAGTCTTTCGAGCATTTCTGAATGAAGAACGTTTAAAGATGACCGCCATATCGGGATCCCAGTTGTAAAAGTTATTTCGTGCACGTTCCTAAGAGGGTTAAGTGGATTTTTTTAAGAGACGCGACTTAGCGCGTCTCTTTTTCGATTTCTCCGAGTTCATCTTGGTATCGTCGACGTTCTAGATAATCTTCAATTTTGCGACGTACCTGACAACCGACGTTGTTGTCTTCCTTATCATCGGCTTCAATTGTACAAAGCGCTTCGTCCATGTGATCTGTTGTATTTTTCACGCGAGTACTCCTTTGTTTGGTGTGAAAAAATAGCAAAGACATCATATCGGATCTGTACCTTTAAGAAAAGTATTATGAATCAGGGGGATAATGGGTAAAGCAAGGGTGGTTGCCAGCATTATCGAAGATCAGCGCTTATTTTAACGGAGTGCTTCCGTGAGGTTAAGGGTTATCATGCCAGGCAGAACTTCCATGCCTTATTTAGGAAGGCATGGAAGTTCTGCCTGGCATGATTTATCGCGATAATTCTGGCAACAGCTCTAGTACTTGATGGGTTTCTATGTTTTGCAGATCAACGTGGTTATATCGAACATGTAGGATTTTATAACCATCAATCGTTTCACCAGCATGATAGAGTTGATGATTGATTAACGCGACGTGTTCGCTATTCATTTGTAATGTACCGTTGAGTTGTAGAGGTATTGCTGGTGTGATGGGTTTGGGGGGGGTAGCGATCGGTTTAGGTGTATTTTTTGCCGGCAATCGGCGGTCAAATAAGTGACCGTAAAATTGGGTATACCGTTGGCTGATGTGTGAGAGATATTGATGCGCACTTAATACGAGCATCGCTGCAAAAACGAAGGCTAGTGCACCCAGCACCCAACGGTTGGTCATGAAATCCCGAAAGTCGGTGCTAACAAAATTAAAATCAAGCGCAGTACGCGTTCTTTTTTTGTATCCTCTTGGTATGGCGTGAACGGTGGGGCGAAGGGGCTCCCTCTCGAGAAGAGGCTCTGCTCTATCAACAATCGGTTGTTTCGGGAGGATTGGCCGCGTTTTTTGATGCAACGCAGATTGTGTTTTCTTTAAAGCTTGATCGATCAGGCTCATCGTAAGAATAACTCCTTCGCGCATCGACGAATCATGCGATAGCGAATGAGATCGGTACCATTGACGAATCCAGACAATAAAACCCTATCACACAGAATATTAATCATGCGCGGTTTACCTTTGGTGTGACGATATACTGCGCGCATAGCTGCATTGGTAAATTGTACTTGCGGACCGGCATAAGGATTATTTGCGCAGAGTTTTAAGCGGTGTTGGATGTATTCGCTCACCTCTTTTTTGTTGAGTGGATTAACGCGATAGCGCACGGCAATGCGTTGATTGAGTTGTCGTAACTCAGGCAGTTGTAATTTTTTTTCTAATTCGGGTTGACCCACCAACACAATTTGCAGCAATTTTTCTTTTTCCGTTTCAATGTTGGAGAGTAAACGTATGCTTTCGAGTTGTTCTGTCGATAAATTTTGCGCTTCGTCAATAATAATAACGACATTATTGCCTTTGCTGGATTCAGCGAGTAAATATTCATTCAATGCGGTGACGAGTTCGAATTTACTCTTGAAAGTACCTTCGATTCCCAGGTCTTGCAGAATGATTTGTAATAATTCATCGTCTGAGAATTTTGGATTTAAAATTAAAGCCGTTTTTGTTTGTTTGCTCAGTCCACTGAGTAAGGTGCGACACAGTGTTGTTTTGCCGGTGCCGATTTCTCCGGTAATGGCGATGATACCTTTGCGATATTCAATGCCGAAAGTAAGGTGTGAAAAAGCTTCTGAGTGGGAAATACTGGCGAAAAAGAAACTGGAATCAGCGGTGACATTAAATGGATTTTCTTTCAGATGAAAAAATTCTTTATACATGGCGTTATCCTTGTGCCCTAGTGTTTTTTCAAACGTATCGGTTCTAACCGCCTAAATTGATTGTACCACAGCATTTTTAAGGAATACTAATTCCCTAAGGGCCCTCGCATAAATAACCTGTGCAAGTGGGGCTCAAGATGACTGTATCAAGTTTTATGAATGAAACAAGGGTTGTTTGTTTAATTCACACAAACATGGGTTTTCAAAGCATTTAAAATATCTGGATTGGGGGGGTGCGTCTTTCAACGAGGTATTTAAAGTCAATAATCCGCATATTTCGCGAATACCTAGTGCCCGGCGCAACAAGCAATTTGTGTACTATAATCCTTCTACCAGCCATTTTATCATGGAGGTAAGTAAGGATGTCGCGCTCACGAGATCAGTTAACCATTACATTTCTTCAAGGTATCGAAAAAACTGAAAAAGAAATTTCTGTGCATCGTCATGCAACGGAACGCATTAAAGCTGAAGCCCATCGATTGTTGTTTCAATTATCCCAGGAATTAATTCAGTCATATTATAAAAGACAATTTATTTCGTTGGATATTTTATTCCCCTATTTTTCTCCAAAAAGTACACAAAAAACAACACAATTACATCAGAAAGTCATCGCAGAAAATAAACCACTGATGCTGGTAACAACGCATTTTAATCCTACTGAAACGCATCAAGCGATCGTCGCATCACAAGTAAAGACTGCATCAATATCAGAACCCGAATCCGAAAAAGTATTTGCAGATATTGACAGACGATTTTCTCATTTGGCAGAAGCCTACAAAGTAACGGGTGAAGTGTTAGAAGAATTGTCCGAAGTAGAAGAAAAATTACCGCCTGAAGTGCAAAAAGAAGCGGTGGCATTGTATGAACAAGCAAAGCAAGTGACGCATGATTATCAAGACATAGCGTTAGCTGCGCTGATGATAGTAGTAGGTACTGTGTTGATTGGTATCACACATGGTATTGGCGCGGCGGCAGGCGCAGGATTTATCATGGAAGGCGTTGATAAAATTCATCATGTCATGGCACATCACGTTACGAAACCGCAGAATTTAGTCGTGACGTTTGATCGTAATGCGGCTGAATTTTTGAATCAACTAACGGAAGCAGAAAAAAACAATCATGCCACCCTGAATGATGTGTGGATTACGTGCATTCAAACACATTGTCGCTCACAGCAAAAATCGTTAGAAGAAATGAAATCGGCGCTTCAGACAAATGATCTTGAACATCGGGTGCTTATCACACATATTGATGGATTATTAGCGGAATATCAGCATCAAGAAGCAGCGATAGAAGTGATAAAAAAAATGGATGATGCCGGTAAAAAAACAGAAGCGCTCAGAAACATTGCAACAACAATCGAACAAAAAGAAGCGGATCATGTGACGCAGCAATTAATGCAGGATGTCAAAGCAAAATTACCAGAACAATTAAAGTCTGAGCCCTCACATTTTTTGCATCGCGCCAAAAACTTTTGTCACAACAATAAATCAATCATTCAATTGGCAGCAATTATGGCGTTAACGATTACGGGTGTTGCTTTGACAGTAGCAACAGGCGGTGTTGCTGGGGTGTTGGGTGCGGCGATATTGGGTGCCGTCGCATTCAATAGTGGTAGATCGGTTGTTCAGCACGTGAAACAAGTTGTTTTAAAACATCCTGGTCCGCCAGCAGAAACAAAAGGTGTCAATGCGTTGCTTAATGATTGGATCGATGTCAATGAAACGCATTGTGAAAGACAAGCAGCGTCTACACGTATTATTTCTGCCTCTCTTGAAGGCGGTGAATTTCCTCATGTGAAAGCAGAGCTCGAACATGCGACGGAAGAATTTAAAGAAAGTGCAGCGGCATTAAATGCGTTGGGACACGATGCAGGAATGAGTCCACATACAAAAACACAAGAAATAACAGCCATTACAAAAACCATTCATCAAACCAATGAAGCTACGATAAATGCAATACACGCAGTGGGTGATAATTTATCGAGTTCTGCAAAAACAGAATCACAGAAAATTTTCAATCGCGCACAACATTTTTATCACGATAATAAATCGATTATTCAATCAGTGGGTAAAGTGATGCTGGCGGTTTCCGCGTTAGCAGTGATGGGCGTTGCCACGGGCGGTGTGGGTGTTGCTGTTGCGCTGGGATTTGCTGCAGTCTCTTGGGTTGTTAAAAAAGCAGGTGAAAAAATAACAGCGATCAAACAAAAAAATGAAGCGCATGAAGATGAGCATGAAGGGGAAGGCGAAAAGAAAGCGGTAAAAGAAGATGCGATAAAAACAGAAGGTTTAACAGGACATCATTAAGTGAAGTGAATATTTTTTATAAAAATCCCCTGTATTCAAACGCAGAGGATTTTATTTTCCAAAGATAAATTCTTTTCCAGGTGATGGTTTTACATCTTCGTTTGAATCCAAGCTTATGTGTGTTATTAATATGACGTGGTCATTTATTTGCTCACTCAGGCTGACCTAAGGGCCCTCGCATAAATAACCTGTGCAACTGGAATCTCAATATGACGATAAATTGAAACGTTCTTCACTCGAAAAAGCTTGAAATACTGCGAGTATTCCTGCACATTTTCTCGATCAGAACGTTTAAATTTAATACGTCATCTTGAGCCCCACTTGCACAGGTTATTTATGCGAGGGCCCTAAGATAAAATGATTTTTTATGAATGCCACTCTTAAATTTATTTACAACTATTGACAACATCTTTTTATAAATGGAGTTTGATATGAAAAATATATATGAAAACCTTCAAAAAGCAGAGCACTCCAATCTACATCGTTGGCTGCTGAATCGTACACTCAAAAACAGCATACGCTTTAATAAGCCGCATGGGTTTAAGGTGTTCTCGATCGCTGATAGTGAACTGAAAACATTTGCCCCATACTGCAAAAAAAACTTCAATCATTTAAAAGGTATTCATGCGTGCGCAATCGCAACGGTGGGTGAGCTTTCTGCGGGATTGATTTTGATGCGACATTTTTCGCCCAAAAAATACCGCCTCATTATGTCCAAAATTGAAATCAACTATCATTACCAAGCGAAAAAAGATATTTTTGCGCACGCAATGATTTCAGCAGATACAAAGGCCAAAATGCTAGAACAATTAAATACCGACAATAAATTATTTCATGAAATTGTGACCAACATACACGACACGGATAACGCACAGATTGCGACGGTTAAATCAACGTGGCAGATCAAAAGTTGGGATACCGTTCGCACCAAGGTGTAGAGATTGTATGTTTTGTTCAATAGCACTGCTTATGTGAGGATTTTTTTAATGAGATCATCTCAAAATAATTCGCAAATAGCTGGGATCGTAACTGCTGTGTTACTAGCGCCGTTTGCAATTTATCTTGTCATGATAGTTGGCTGCGCCATCTACAAAAAATATCAACTCTCATTACATCCGAAAACTGTCAAAGGGTTGTTAAATACCTTTTCTGACGCTGTACAATTACCGCTTGGGTTGTTGTTGTATCTCTCAACATTTTTAAATCTTCAGGTGGTAAAGTTATTGTTTTTCAATATGCCCATGCATCCACGTGTTCCGCATCTTGTTGCAAATAGATTATTTGGATTTCGCGAGATGAATAATTTATTAGCGCAAGCATTAATAAACACCTATGAAAAAGCCAAAGAGCGTGATCCGAGCACGTTAGGTGTAGTCACTTTTTGGCTCAAAGGCATTTTGTGTTATTACGTGATAACCAATCAGATGAGACTTCAGTTTATTCAAGAAGAACACATGGGTGCTAGCACTCGAATGGGCGAACAATTTGTTAAGTTGGTTTTTGATAACAGTGTCATGCAATCATTCTTGTTATTCAGATCGATTCATTCCAAAGCCTATCAAGAACAAAGAAAATTTTTAGCCAATCATTACCATCAGAACTTTTCACAATGGTTACCCAGAATTCGAAGCGTAACAGATCATTTTCTGGAAACGTATTTCACTCAAAACAATGCGATTACCACTGTTAATATCCGGGAATTTATTATGCGGCTGGTATTGCGCAATAGTAGTCATTTGCTGGGTTTAACAGACACGCCGCTTGACACTTTCTATGATCAATACCAGGATTCTTTTGATACGGTAGCGCAGTACACCGTCAGTAATGCTACAAGCCGCAATAAGTCATTAGAGGCGAATTTGTATGAGCTGTTTTTAAAAATTTTTGAAACTAACTTTCGCGTGATTCAAGATAAATCACCTGAAGAAAATTATGTTAAATGTTTATTTTCTGCTTTAGATGTACCCTTTCCAGCCTCATTTAAAGATTTTATGGCTAATTATTCCTACGAAACGCGATTCAAAATCGCCATGAACTTTGCATCGGTGTGCTTAGCCGGTATGGCACACTCAACCACTAATAATTTCGATTGGGCATTGGCACGATTACTCAAAGACCCAGACAAGTTAAAACGGTTTAAACAGATCGTTGATGATAATCCTAATGCAGATCTTTCAAGCGTTGCTACATTTGACAAAGGCGGCTGTTTTTCGGCGCTGTCGAATTGGATTGTTTCTGCGGTCTATGACAATCCCACGTTCGGTCATGAATTTTTCAGTAATAATCGAAATCTCCACACAAAAGCGGGCATACGGGTTGCGAGAGGCTCGCTCACATTTGTAAATTATCAGGCTTGTAATACCGCAAACGCTGCGCAATTCAATGCGATGAATAGAGAAACGCTGGGTGAAATTACCCGCACAAAACAAAACAGTTCCTTTGGTGGCAGCCTCATTGACGAAAACAATAAACACACACGGGCATGCCCTGCTGCAAAGACATCGCTCTATGAACAAGCCCTGATGTTGGTGATGCTGCTCAAACGATGCAAGCTGGAAGTGGATGCTGACCATGTGATCAACTTAAAAAACGATGATTCGAAGTTCCCTGTTGTTACGAGAAATGCGTCGGACGATAGGATGCGTTTAGGGCTTGTCAAATAATAACTTTACTTTTTAGCATTGCATTATGGCGTCATCTTTAAACGTTCTTCATCAAAACAGTCTCGCGTCTGTTTTGACTCAGAACGTTGAACGATATGATTTTCTGTTCAAATAATTTCTCTTGAAAATAAAATAGTCTACAATGCGTGTCATATGTCATTGCATAGGATTTGTAGAAAATGAACATCAAAACCCTCAAAAACGATTTCTTGGCCAGCGTTGTTGTTACGTTGGTCGCGATTCCCTTATGTTTAGGTATTGCGCTGGCGTGCGGTGTGCCACTTTTTTCCGGCATTCTTGCGGGGATCATCGGCGGTATTGTTGTCGGCTTAATCAGTGAATCGTCTTTGAGTGTCAGCGGTCCTGCCGCCGGGATGATTGCGCTGGTCATTGCAGGGATTGCACAATTAGGTGGCTTCGAATATTTTTTATTAGCGCTGGTTATTGCGGGTATCATTCAAATTGCATGTGGTGCACTCCGTGCTGGTTTTATCGCTAATTTTGTGCCAACGAATGTAATTCAAGGTTTATTAGCAGCGATCGGCATTTTAATTATTGTAAAACAATTACCGCTTGCGCTGGGTTATTATCCTGATGCTGCCACACTACAGTATGGTTTGAAAATGGAAGAAGAAACATTGGATCTTTCCTGGATTTTTCATGTTTTCCATCACGTTAATTTTACTGCGATTATCATTACATTAACCTCTTTGTTGATTTTGATAAGCTGGGAAAAATTATTGCCAAAAGCGGCTAAATTTTTTCCCGCTGCCATTCTTGTCGTTATATTGAGCGTTGCATTAAATGCTGTATTTAAAATCATTAATCCTTCACTTTCATTGCCATCAACTCATCTTGTTAATATGCCTGTGAACGAGACCTTGTCGCAATTTTTAATGCAATTTATACACCCGAAATTTTCAGCATTGAGAAATCCAGACATTTATTTTTATGCGATCATGATTGCGATTGTGGCGTCACTCGAAAGTTTATTAAATTTAGAAGCCGTTGAAAAATTAGACTCAAGACATCGTTATACATCGCGTAATCGTGAATTAGTCGCGCAAGGGTGTGGTAACGTCATATCAGGATTGTTAGGTGGATTACCCATTACGTCCGTCATCGTTAGATCGTCCGTCAATATTAATGCAGGCGGAAAAACAAAATTATCTGCTATTTTTCACGGCGTTATTTTATTATTTTCAATCACGTTTTTTTCGCGGTATTTAAATGCCATCCCCCTAGCTGCATTAGCAGCGATTTTAATTTACACCGGCTATAAATTAGCAAGCCTATCTTTATTTCAAGAAGCGTATCGTGAAGGTGTTCGTTATTTTATTCCGTTTGTCGTAACAACCGTTGCTATCGTTTTTGCAAATTTATTGTTGGGAATAGTGATTGGTCTTTTCGTCAGTATTTTATTTATTCTCTATAATAACAGTAGAAATGGTTTTACGACGGTAAGTGAATCCCATGTATTTGGAAAAGTGCAGCGATTGATTTTACCGCAACAAGTAACTTTCCTAAATAAAGCCGCTGTTATTGAAGCCTTAAATAATACTCCAAAAGGCGCCAAAATAACGATTGATGCAAAATCCACTGACTATATCGATAATGATATTTTAGGGGTAATAAAAGATTTTAAAGATCGACAAGCATTGGATAAAGGTATTTTATTGAACCTGGTTGGTTTTAAAGATCAATATGAAATTGAAAACCAAGTGAAATTTATTAGTGCGACCACATTCGATGTACAAAGATCGCTGACACCCGACGTGGTTTTAAAATTATTATTTGAAGGTAATAAACGCTTTACACAAGGCACACCGATTCACAAAGATTATAAACAACAAATCATAGCAACAGCACAGTCACACTATCCGATTGCGGTCGTATTAAGCTGTATTGATTCACGTGTTCCTGTTGAGTTGGTTTTTGATTTAAATTTAGGGGATGTATTTGTTGCGAGAATTGCAGGCAATGTTGCTAATACGGATGTTGTTGCGAGCATTGAATATGCATGCGAAGTAGCGCGCGCAAAATTAATTGTTGTGTTAGGTCATAAAGGGTGTGGCGCTATTAAAGCCGCTTGCGAAAATTTTAAATTAGGTCATATCACACAATTAATTGAAAAAATAAAACCCGCCATCGAATTGGAAGCCAATCGGAACCCAAATGATGAATATACGAGCGATACATTTATGAATAATGTCATTCGTAATAATGTCGTTCTCACGAAATCCTTTTTGCAGGAACAGAGCGCTGTGTTGCGCAATTTAATTGCGACGCAACAAATAAAAATGGTTGGCGCGATTTATGATATCCATTTAGGTACCGTGGAATTTGATGTGATAACAATGGCTGAAGAAAAATATGATGTCGCTTTTGGAAGCAACATCGGGCGTACACCAGGTTTGGTCGAGGCTGTAGAATAAAGAGGAAGGGTAGTCCCACGTCCCCATAGAAATGCCGCTTTTGCGGGCTTTTTTGTGATAATTCCCGTTAAAATGCTCGATGTACCAACCAGTACACCTGCGCTTTTAACTCAAATTATCACAAAACATCCCATCAAAATCGACATTTTACCTGTTCAGAGTGAGCTCTGATCTGTTACGAGGAAGCAGAGAATGCGCAGAATGTGCTATCGGTGATTGGGCAATAATAACCATTGGTGCTTTTTGTCCAATGCGATGGTGCCGTGGTTGTGGGCTGTTTAAATAGCGCTGAGTAAGCTACCGTTGTTCCATTGACTATACTGATATACCAACACATTCCTGCTTCACTTGGCTCATCATAAACGGCATTTGCTGCTGGTTGGGTGTAGGAACCCGGTGGTAGATCTGATGGCATAGGATTGAGTGAATTTGCTGATTGAAAACGACTCGAATATTGTGGAGATTGCGCGTTTTTAGCGGGTGGATAGAATGTCCATCCTTGCGGTGCTGTAGAAGTCAGGGTGCAAAAACTTTTAATGTCAGACGGATCTTTTTTTGTCAGACTCGGTACGCAGTGATAGGTGATGGAAGTAGGGCAATAAACAGCGGCAAGACTATCATCCATGACGAATAAACCACAACCCGTGAATATTAATAGCGTGGATAGCTTTGTGAATTTCAGCATGTTGAACCTCTCTAGTATACAAATTATTTGAGCGGCAGTATAAAAAAACCGATGAAATTAAAGATACGAGCTTGGTGCCTTTTAATATTTATTTAAAAGGCGCACGTGTTACCCGCAACACCTTCTTTTTTTTGAATAGAAGCGGAGGTTTTACCCTGGGGTGCTGGCCTGTTTGCTGTGGTAAAAAGTCCTTGAGGGGCTTTTGCAGAGCTTGCATCCGCTTCACGCATTTTAGCCATTATCTCATCACAAATTTTTCTGAGGTTAATCTCATTATGGTTTACGTCATACAATCCACGAGCGATGGCTATCGATTCTCGCGCATCGACATCAGTGAATAATAAAGATCGACCTTGCTCTGAATTCAGCAATAGGTCATATGCGGTTCGTTTTTCTTTGCCGGAAGGCGGTAGCATAAATGCGCAATTTGCCTTTAATTCTGCTAAATATCTTCTGCCCATTGTTTGATCCAATGCCCCGTTTCTAATGAGTTCAGCCAGGTGATCTAAATCAAATTGACCACGCGCATTAAAAATCAAACCATTCGTTGTATTAGGGGCTGAGTGTGTGTTTTTTTTCTCTCTAACAGCGCGCATTTTCACCTCGTTTAAAATTCTTGAATAATAGATTCAATTTAGGGCCCTCGCATAAATAACCTATGCAAGTGGGGCTCAAGATGACGTATTAAATTTAAACGTTCTGATCGAGAAAATGCGCAGGAATACTCGCAGTATTTCAAGCTTTTTCGAGTGAAGAACGTTTAAATTTATCGTCATATTGAGATTCCAGTTGCATAGGTTATTTATGCGAGGGCCCTTAGTTGTATAAAATACCAGGAGAGGATTAAGGAAATATGAACTGATCGCCCTGTATTCTTCTATCCTCTGTTCTCGTCAAAATTTGATATGCTCTTTTATTTATGCTAAAAATTTTTTGCGGTCACAACAACACTGTGAGTATCTACTATGAAAAATATGGATGTTACCTACTCTGATGGTGAACAAAAATTAATTGGACGTCTTTTTTATAACGATAAAATAATGCAGAGACAACCTGCCATTTTATTGCTTCCTGCATTTGAAGGTCGCAGTCGATTTTTATTAGATTATGCAGCTAAACTGGCCGATCAAGGTTATGTTACCTTTGCGGTGGATATGTATGGTGATGCCAAAGTCGCGCAAACAATAGATGAATGTATGACGCTTCTTAAACCTTTTTTAGCAGATCGTGCTTTAGTGCGTAAGCGCGCGGTGTTGGCTTATCAAGCCTTATTACAACAACAATCAGTGGATGCGGATAAAATTGGCGCGGTCGGATTTTGCTTTGGTGGGATGTGCGCGTTAGAGTTAGCACGCAGCGGAGAAAATCTAAAAGCCGGAATTACGATGCACGGTGTATTAGCAAAATCGCAACTGCCTACCCATCCTTTCAAAACCAAATTATTAATCTTGCATGGTTATCAAGATCCTCAAGTTCCGCATGATCAATTAAGTGCTTTTGCAAAAGAAATGTCGAATATTGACGCCAACGATTGGATATTTACTTTTTTTGGGGATGCAAAACATTCATTTACAGATCCAGCAACAGGCTCGTTTGATCCTGAAAAAGAAAAAGCAATGGGCAGAGAATATAATCCCGTTGTGGCAGCACGTTGTTTTCAATATGCGTTAGATTTTTTTGGCGCGAAAATAAAATAATTTGCGATGCTAGGCAAGCCTTCTGCTTGACCATATAGTAGGTAACATGGGATAGGTTACAAATGGCATCACATTTGGCACACATCTTTGAACGAACTTCATTCGAAAAAACGCTTACATATGAGTAACTATGCGCGCATTTTTTCTCAATCAGTTCGTTCAAATCTGCATGTCAACTGCGCGCCATTTGTAACCTATCCCATGTTACCTACTATATAAAATGTTCTGAGTTCATGTAAACTAAAATTCAACGATGACACACTTAGATAATGCTCTAACAACTACGCCGTGAGATTTTAAATTATCTAACGGCGTGCCGTGCTTTATGGACTGCAAGCACTGCCAACAACTTCTGCTGCCGGCTCAACGGTTGATACGCCTCGAAACAAAAACGTTTGTGGCAGAGAAGTGATTGGTTGAACATCTGGCAGGACATCACATCGTTCTTGATACGCATTTGCCAATTGCAAAAGCAACGTCATATTTGTTGGCAGCGCATCAATATCGACGTTTGCTGATCGATGACTATCAATCCAAAGCAATGCACTAACCATCAAAGTTGCCTTCGGATGATCACGATAACAATTATTCCAATATTCAGCAAAACCACCGCGATTAACAACAGATAGCGCGTTCACACTGGTGGGAGAAAGAACCGCGTCGGATTGACTGCCCAAAGCCATACCAGGATCAATAAATACTAATCTACCATCAGGCTGTTTAATAAAGTTTAACGGATCACATCCATCCACAAGAATTTTTTTATTTCGAAAGCACTCGGCTAATCCAGCACACATTTCATCATCACTGATTTCCTCAATCGATCGCTCAATACAGGGAGAAACCCATGCTATTACTAAAGATTGCGTTATTAAAACACGCATAAATTCATCTGCACCATTTTCTAAAACAGTCGTGTCAGGTATTTCAAACTGAAGAAGGGACGGATTAAAAGAAACCGCTTTTGCGGACAGGCCCGGATTTAATGTTTGAAAAAGTGCTGCATTTCTGACAGGTTCTTTTGTAGGTTCTTTTGGCTTATAACATATTTTTAATACAATATGACCATTGTAGTTTTCTAATGCTGTTATTTCGGAAGAGATAGGTTCAGCGGAAACGAAAGCCAAATTAAATCCTCCTTGCCCTATCAGCTTCCATCTAATATTTTCTATGAAATTAGGCATTTGTTCATCCAGTTCTGTCTCTGTTTCTTCGCATTCACTTTCGCTTCGTGATGCTGAGTCGGTAAAAATATCAGTTTCATCCTCATCAGAACTTGGAAAACTAGTATTCTCAACACTAGGAGCAGCAGCCACAGCAGCAGTATCAACCGCAACTGCTGCTTGTTGAAACGTTGTAGGATGAATCAACCCCATTTGCGTAATTTTTTCTAGTGTCTCTTCTAGGAATTTTTGTGTCTGAATAAACACATTCACTTGAGCGCAAAAATCTGTTTTTAATTCTGAAAAAACCGCTTTTAATTGAAAGCTACGATGCGAGATATTAAATCTATCTTGGATGGCATATATCGCGTCAATCGCTTTTTGAATTTCATTTTGAATAAATGTCATTCGTTCTGTGCCACTCGCATTTCCAGCATCCATAGTTGGCAAAAAATAGCTTTCATAACGGGTTGAATAAGTGTTTGCCGTTTGTTCTGCAAATGTAAATTTACGCGTAAAATCTCCTGTCATAAAAGCAATATGTGAATAAATTTGCGCCAGCGCTAAGTCAGGCTGTTGTGCATGAATCGCACGCACTAATTTAGCATTGATGGACTGATCATCACGTACCGCTTCTGCAATTTGTGCCAGATCATCATCCAATTCAGCATCCCCTGAAAGGAGTGTTTCAAGCGGTGCTGATGCTGCTTGCGAACTTAATAAACCTTCAAAATAAGTTACAATTTGTGCTGCTTCCGTTACTTGACGCAAAAAGGTGGCTTGTAATTGTGTTAATTGTGATAACGCATTTATTGTGCTGGATTGATGCGTTGTATTAGTAGATTTAATGGCCGTGTGTAATCCTATCATCGTTCTTAGAATGTCTGTTTTTCCGGGCAAGTCTTTTTCCGCGCCCACAGATTTTATGATGTCTGCAATTTGCGATAAACAGTGTGTTTCAGGGCTGACGAATGGAACCGGTGTGATTACATTCGATGCTGCAGCAGAATCCGTGATTGGATATTCACTTTCTCTGCGACGCAGTGTTCGGGGAAGATCTGAAGAATCTGAAGACGCTGGACTTCTATCACGACGACGCATAGCAATACTCCTTTATTTTAATCCCGCGTACATCATACCCACATTCTCACGATCTGTATAAGAAATTTTTAATGCGCTTTTTTTGGGATCATAGGCACATTTTTACGCGCAATCATAAATCCTTTTGACGATTGCGAGGTAAGAAAGTACTCTTGAAAAACAGGTGTTATACGCTTATTGTATTTTCGTTTAATTGCACAAGGAATGTTCATGCGAGCCGATATCTTAAGATTAAAAAATGTGGTTGGGGAATTAGCAAACCGTGTAACAACAGTAACGCAGGATACGATCCAACGTGAATTAAGATTACTGGCGCTACAGCAACGTGCTGTATCACCAGATCATGAAACCTATGCAACGTTTACCAATCGAAAATCCATACTGGCAATGGCCGATCAATTTTTAAGTGATTGTAAGAATAGCGCTCGTCAAAATATCAATGAAAACACTGTTTTTTCACTATTAGCGGAATGGTTTGATAGCCGTTCTGAAATACAAGCAGAAGCAACACAATTAGCGGTTATTGCTTGGCGTTCCCATATCAACAAGCATTTTCCCCCAACGCTGAATGCGCGTGATTTTATTCGAATTGCAGCGTCATACTTTAACGAACCTTATAAATTGGTCGCGCATATTGGGTGGTTGGTAGAAAACGATGTTACGCCGGTTGAAATTATTAATACCTATGTGTTGCATCAATTTTATGATGCCTGTCATCCAGAAATTATTCTGTCAACGTATGCATTGCTTTCTCAGTTTTCTGAAAACAATAACGGAATAACGCCTTTAATGCGCTATTTAACAGATGTTCCGTGTGCGATGCATGGTTTAGTGAATATTAAAGAAAAAGGAGATGTGCCGCGTTTTTTTTCACGCAATGTAATGGGAGTTGATTTTTTTCATGATGAGCTATTTGAAAATTTGCCCAGTTATAAAAATACAAGCGATGATGAAACAGACAATAAAATACAAAAACTGGTTGTAACAGATGAAATTGCTGAAAAAGCCAACGCGCTTTTTGTCTTATTTGATTGGTCTTTTATTAGTATCATTGAATTAAATTCAACCTTATTTTCACATGAACTGACTGAAGCGCAAGAAGCGGAAATTAATAAAAAAACAACGATTGCTCAAAAAGCCTTACTCGCCATTTTTCGATCGCAGCAATCAAGAATAATGAATGATTTGCATGTGATTTTTTCAACGGGTGTTGCGAATTTGACCGCAACAGAGATTGGCAAAATTGAAATTATCCATTCATTTTTTGAAACAATGGCAACGTGCAGTGAATTTCAATCAGTTGATTACGTACAGACATTAATTAAAGAAAATCCATTTTACGTTCATATTCTTGGGTTTCTATTAGATGCCGTTACTGACGCAATACCAGCGTCTGAGCTAAATTATCTTTGGCAGGAAGTTTTATCAAAAGGATTTTATACGTGCATTCCACAATTATTTCATTTGGCTTATTTATGGGTGTTTCTCTCATCAGAAGAAAAATTTTTTGATGTTGCATTTAAGATTAAAAATTTTATATTTGAAAGCTTGATGCAAAATTATGCTTTGTTAGATGATGTCATTGCTGAAAAGATTGTTTCATATGTTGATATGACTGATCTAGCAGAAGCGCGACTCAATGCCCATTTCTCAGAGATAAACACATTAGTGGCAGATATGGTTAGTGGAAAAATTGATTATGCTGCACTTGAAATGATATGGGGAACAAAAGCCGCTGAAATTAATTTTATTTTTGAGATTGATGAGACGCTGAAACAGCGGATTGCATATCCATACACGTGTTACGGATTAAAAGGCGCTGTACTTGAAGCATCTTGGCTAGCGGCAGAACAAAGTAAAAATCTATTTGATTGTCAATCAGTAGCAAAGAAAATATTGAGAGAAACAATAGCGGAAGATGAAGATGCCCTTGTGCTTACTGCGAAAGAACAGGCTGATATCAAAAGAATTTTATTGGAATCTCTTGTTTTTTCCAAAAATATACTTTTTATAAATCATATATTAAATGTTATTCATCAAATGGAGGGTTCGTTTGATTTTCTACTGAAAGACTTTGGTGAAGATAAAAACTTGTTTAATTATGCGATTAAAAAAAACAACGTTTTGTTAAAAGCAATTCTCACTGATGCTCGCACAGAAAAATTACGCAATCATTTTCGAAAAGATTGGAATCTCATCGTTTTACAATTTTTAATCAGTGCCTGGCGATTTAATAATTCAGAAGCATTCAGATTATTTCATGAAAAAAAATGGATAACACGTGCGCGTGCCAATAAAATACTAATGACGTGTTATGTTAATAAACATAGAGAAAAAACAGAATTTGATGATCAAATGATTATGTATTTTTGTAATATGCGTTTATTGCAGGCAAGACTTGGGCCGGATGACAAACATTTTATAAAAGTATTAAAAATTGCGATGGAAAACAATAGAACCAACCTCGTGTGGATGCTCTATAAACACGATTCTTATGTTTCATTTGACTCAGTCGCACTTGCGTTTGAATTTTATATTGAGAAATCGCATTGGGTTTATTTAAACGAAATGGTAAAGGGTATTAATGATGGAACGTTACCGCATAAAATGCGTTCCATCCAAAAAAAATGCCAGGAATTTCTTTGTAGCATACTTGAAAATGCGAGTGAGACTGCTTATTCATTCCAGCCATTTTTTGCTACGCTGGGACCTATTTTATCAGTTGATGTGATTAGGGCCGGGATTGATTATGCTGTTTGCAATCACAAAATAGGTATGTTGCCAGCGTTGTGTGGTTTAACAGGAGATTTGCATCGTCATTGTTCGAGCATTATAGAAAATGACGCAGTGACCTATTTTAATGCAGTTATGCGATATTTTGAAACACCGCATTCTGTACAGATGGAAAGAAATTTATTAACCTGCCACTTTTTTGGTGGAAATACGTTATTACATCATATGATGAAGCAAGATGCGCCGGATGTTCTTAAAGCGTATTTTGATCACCTAAAAATGCTTTTAAATCCTCAGGAATTTTATGGTTTTCTAAATCATTCAAACGATCACGGTCAGATTGCACATAGTGATCAATTTGAGATGACAAGGATTTATCTTGCAACAGAAAGAATGGTTAAACGTGAATTAGAATCTGCCAGAAAAGATACAGGCGAAAGCAAACGGCAACGCGAGACCGAAGAAGGATTCACAACATCAGCATCTAGAGGTTCATCGGCCTTTTTTGCACATAATAATAGACAAAATTTTTCTGATGCTTCTGATGAAGACATCGCATTGTTACTCGGCAAACAAACAACACATTTTCAACCCGGAAAACATTAGAGGTAAATTATGCCGTATATATTACAACCAGAAGTATTGGCTGACATAATTTCTAGCCATTCACTCAGCGAAATTGAGGCTGAAATCAGTGTAATAGAAACTGCTCTGCTTGATTCTCATTCTGATACATTAAATGCATTTCAATTGTATCAGCTTCAAATTGCTCGAACATTTAAAATTGCTCGAACATTTAAAATTGCAAACCCGTCAGCCGATGTAAATTGGCGCGCATCTAAATTTTGTTATGGAAGTTTAACCCAATTTTTTTTGGATCAAATAGAAAATCAGGACGTCAGTGATTCAACTGATATTCCTCGCGACATTACAATCAATGAGATCAATGCTGAAAAATGCTGGTATTTGCAGCTAGAAAGTAGTCTCCAAAATATTAATTCTGTTAGCGTTACTATTTTAGGCTCGGCATTTATTGACGAGCCTGTAAAATTTTGCGCTTTTATTCGCTGGTTATTGACTCGCTCTGTAACGCCGGAATTTATTTATAAAGTGGGTTTGACGCAGTTGTTTTTTGCTTATCACAGTTTTGACCTTGCAACGATTCAAAGAACCTATTTATTATTGGAACGTGTGTATCCTGCCTCTGAATCATTCCTGCTTTTTTTAAGTGATAAGTCATGTAATTTGCGCGGTTTTATTAATTCAAAGCCAGAAAATAATAAAACAGATAATAGCGATAATTCTAACATTGAAAAGAATTTTACTTCCAAAACGCTAGTGGGTGGTTCGCTAGAACATAAAAAAGCCTTTAAGATTTTACTAAAAAACCCGATCCGACGAACTTACCTCGATAATTTGACAGCTGTAAAGGCTGAAATGATATATTCAATTTTTGGTGAAGATGCGTTGATCTCTATTTGTTGTTCGATTAATCCGCGTGATACAGATTTATTGAATTTTTACATTCAAAAACTGGTGGCAGCAACCCGTTTTCATACACTGGAATACCTTACATTTTTCATGTTGATTTATAAAAAATTAAATCTTATGACACGAGGTTTGGGTGATTCGTTTGAAAATAGTGATCCTGATTCTTCAACTTCAACTGCAACTGCAACTGCAACTGCAGATTCAAGTTCAAGTTCAAATTCAAATCATAATTCGGATACTTCTGATTTATGCATGGCGGATGCGATGGAAGAATATGAAGAATCTCATGAAGCAGAAATGGATGACATAGAAGAATTTTCTGGAACAGACGATGTCGCTGCAACAGAAGACGTTTCTGTAACAGATGTAGAAGATGAGCCATTCGTTGAAGTTTCTGAACTTCTAGAGCGTTATACAAACACTTCTGATAGCATTTTAAAGCTGATTGCTGATATTTGTGTTGAATCTGCATATCAAATAACTGATGTGCATATGATTTCAATTAGAAAATTAATAAGTCCATTGCTTCCCATGTTTGCATCGGTGATGAAATCAATTACGGTAGAGCTCGAAATAGCAATTGCAAAATATGTCATTGACTCGGATCAAAAGTTTCGTGATCTTGCCTCTTTTTGGATTGGGCAATTACCCAAATTTGTTTTAATCCATTCGCTTGATCCTGATATTGCCTCTAACTCGAATTTTCCAGTGACAGAATCAGCGTTAATTACCGACATAATGGAAATGGCATTTTCTAGTTATGAAACTGAGAAATTTGTTGATAGATGGTCTGGCAGTGAAGTATCGAATCTTGTTTTTTCTCCATTTCATCATCTTCAAAGAATGGAATTATTAGAAGCAGAACAAACGCAAGCATTACAAGAATTAATTGCATTCTCAAAAAATCATCGATTGGTGTTTACTGTAGCAGATGAAATTGTTTCGCAGAAGTCACCGGAATTTATCGCCCATTTCTTTTTTAATCCATTGGGTGATGGAAAAAGAATTGTGGAATATTGGATAGAAAAATATTCTTATGAAAAAGTACGATGGCTTTTTGATCATCTCACGCCGGGTTCTAAGGATATGCTTTTGTGTTGTGTTTCCTTATTTCAAAGAGGTTACCTCGATATCATTTTGCATTTGTTACATTCACCCGATGTCTCACAAGATTTTGCGATACGTTGTTTGTCTTATATTTATAGAAAACCTTATGCTGTAGAAAATAAAGAATTGATTATTCGCCTCTGTTCATTTTTAGATAATAGTCAGGCATCACGCATTGTTTTGTTAAATACCCTTAAAAGTGTCATTAATGCTGAAAATACTGACTTATTAGTTGCTTTGTTACATCAAGAAGGTTCTGAATTAAAAGCCCATGAATTTCGTAACTTATTTGAGTATGCAATGGTGAATAATAAGATTCAGTCGATAGCGTTATTGTGTGGATTTTTTCAGACGGCAGAGCAAGCTGAAAAATTGTCTAATACGTTGATACAATCCAATAATATTGCGCTTTATTTAGAGGCGTTAGAGCATGAAACCAATCGTAGGCCAAGTGTTTTATTGCAAAATTTTAAAATGCATTGTTATTTGAGCGTACGAAATTATCATAGTGAAAATTTGTTACATATGTCTGCGAAACACGGAAATACCGCTATTTTTAAGCGATATATTGAACTTTACAAGACCCACTTTCGAAATGCTATTGCTGAATTTGTTCATGCGCCATCAGATAGTGGTTTTATTCCCCGTGCAGAGGGAGATTCAGAAAGTGCGCGTGAAATAAATCAACAATTACAATTACTCCGTGAGTCCTCTGTGTCAACAAATCCTGCAGTTTCCTCCCAGCGTTTATTTGCATTGCCTAAACGTGAGCGAGCATCAAACACAAATGACGATACATCAACCCGGGAGACATCTGATGATGAAATGGATGTTATTCCCGCTCCACGCCGCAATTTTAGGCATCGACGAGAATAGATGGCCTGTCCCTAATCATCGCGGCGTTACCTCGGGGTGATACATAAGCATAATGCTGGATTGAGATTGTTCACCGTTGACAAAATATGTCGCATGATAATTGCAGGTGATGTCTTTCAGTGTAATCGTCGATATGGGATTTCCAACTTCATTCACGGCGTAGAAAGACCTTTTTACAAATATGATCTTTAAACCGGCGGGCTTGGAGATAAGATGGGTGCCAGCGCGCCAATGGCCGGAGTTCCATAAACCGGTGTGAAAAACAATTGTTTTGGGGTCTGGACATGCGACTGCATAGGCATGCAATGTGATTGTACAGATACTGAAAATGATCAATCCTTTGAACATAATCACCTCGGTGGTTTTTGATGTTAGTATAAATATAGTAGGTTTTTTTGGGATTTGCTTGGATACACGTTCATTATGCGTTCGCCCATGCTTTGATCTCTACACTCAATTCTGTAAAATCACTATCGATATTGGACATAAAATCGAGCACCCCTTTTCATGAAGAATGCATTATATCAAAACCAGGAAATTCGTCGAATAGAGTCAGCGGTTATTGCAAAAAATCCCGCCACAGAATATCAACTCATGTTACAAGCAGGCATGTCATCATTTCGTACATTACTGTCAGAATGGCCATTAGCAGAGCGATTGGTGATTGTGTGTGGGAAAGGTAATAATGCAGGCGACGGTTTTGTGCTCGCACGTGAAGCCTATTTGCAAGGGTTCCAAGTCATGTTGGTTACTTTAGCAGAATGTGATTATTATCGCGGCCCTGCATTAATTGCAGCAAAAGCCTGTGTATCAGCAGGATTACATTTTCATGCATTCGAATCGGGCATGACGTTTGAAGCAGATGTCATTGTCGATGCGTTGTTAGGCACGGGGTTGAAAGATGAAGTCACGGGTATTTTTGCAGAAGCAATTAAGACAATCAATGCCAGTCAATGTCCCGTTTTATCGTTGGATATACCGTCTGGATTACACTGTGATAGCGGTGCTGTTCAAGGGAGTGCGGTAATTGCCAATGTCACACAAACATTTATTGCCTTCAAAACAGGCCTTTTCACAGCAGAAGGAACGCATCATGCTGGAAAAATAGTATTGGCCTCGCTTGATATTTCGCAAGATTATTTTAAAACAGCAGCACCGAGTGCCTATTTATTAACTGAAAATGTATTAGCGACGCAATTTTCAAAACGGCATCGTAATGCGCACAAAGGGGATTTTGGACATGTACTGATCATTGGCGGCGATGCTGGGATGGGCGGTGCTGTACAAATTGCTGCAAAATCTGCATTACGTGTGGGTGCAGGATTGGTGAGTGTTGCAACGCGTGCAGCACATGTTGCAATGATGAATGCGGCGTGTCCTGAAGTGATGTGTCATGCTGTTGCTACAAAACCAGATTTATTACCGTTATTAAAAAAAGCAACAGTGATTGTGATCGGTCCTGGTTTAGGTCAGAGCGAATGGTCGCGCGAATTCTTTCAAGCGATTTTAGAAGCAAAACAACCAATAGTACTCGATGCAGATGCATTGAATTTATTATCCGCATCACCTAAAAAACACAGCAATTGGATTTTAACACCCCATCCGGGTGAAGCAGCGCGATTGTTAGCATGTACCGCTAAACAAGTGCAATCGGATCGATTTATTGTTTCGAAAAAATTAATTGCTGAGTACGGTGGCGTTATTGTATTAAAAGGCGCTGGTACGATTGTGCAATCGGAAAATGATTTTCCCTTTGTGTGTGCTTCAGGTAATCCCGGGATGGCAAGTGGCGGTATGGGTGATGCATTGAGTGGTGTGATTGGAGGATTGCTCGCACAGCAATTTTCTTTATTATCTGCAGCAACAACTGGTGTGTTAATCCATGCAATGGCTGCTGATGCAGCGGCACAAACGGGAGGAGAGCGCGGATTGCTGGCCAGTGATTTAATGCCTTATTTGAGGCAACGGGTGAATGGGTATTGATATGCAGTTATTACAATCAAAATTGATTTTTTTAAACTCTGTAGAAGCGACTGAAACCTGTGCTGCGACATTAGGATCGTTGATCAGTGCACCCGCTAATATTTATTTGGAAGGTCAATTAGGTGCTGGAAAAACAACGTTTGTGAAAGGATTGCTACGCGGATTGGGATATGAAGGCTTAGTGAAGAGTCCTACCTATACGCTGGTTGAACTCTATCCTATTGCTGATCAGTTGATCGTGCATGCTGATTTATATCGCATCAAAGATCCGCATGAATTAGAAGACATGGGTTTTCGTGATTATTTTAGCGAAAAAACGATTTATTTGATTGAATGGGCGAGTAATGCAGAGGATTGGTTGCCGAAACCATTGCTTTTGTGCACACTTAAAATGCCAGCTACGATGAAAGGGCGTTTGTTAGAAATACAGACGTTTTCACGACTGACAAAACCACTACAAGATTGGTTTGATTTAAAATCTTAGGGAAATTGAGATTGTGAAACATCGACAGATATTTTTTTTGATTTTGTTTTTCAGTGTCTTGATGGGCTCCTTGTCGTCGATAGCCAATACGGTGGTTTTACGTAAGATGCGCGTGCAAAATATAACACGTGAATCTCTCGTCACGTTATATTTATCCGCATCTACGCAGTATCGTGCTTTTATGCTGCATAATCCGAATCGTTTTGTGATTGATTTAAAGCATGTCAAAAATTATCAGCGATTGCGTTTTCAAAATACGAAGGCATCACCCATTAAAAATTTTAAGTATGCAGCGCATAGCCAAGGTATTTTTCGAATGGTGTTTGGTCTTAAAAATGCGATAGCACCGCATGTACGCGTTTTATCGGCAGATCAAAATCATCAAGCCCGTTTGCAAATTATTTTTCATTCGGCGACAACAGCGAAATCTGTTCTATCAAATACAGTGATGCCAATACCAGCCAATTCAACGCCGGTAGAAAAAAAACATGCATTCAAAAGTGAATCCCAACAACATACGGTTTTATCGGATGATGTTGAAAGAAACAGTACACAGCATCGCGATATTATCATTGTGATTGATCCAGGACATGGTGGGAAAGACCCAGGTGCGACCGGACGAGGGGGTACGCATGAGAAAGCGGTTGTGTTATCGATTTCTAAAATAATTCAACGTCAGATTAACAAACAGCCGGGATTTCGTGCGCTTTTAACGCGTACAGGTGATTATTATTTAACATTGCGTCAACGACTTGCGATTGCCAGAAAAGACAAGGCAGATATGTTTATTGCAATCCACGCAGACACTTGGCGAAATAAACAAGCGCGCGGTGTTTCTGTATTCGCATTATCGCAACGGGGTGCAACGAGTGAAGCAGCACGTTGGTTGGCTACACGTGAAAACGCATCGGAATTAATGGGTGGTGTTGAGTTGCAAGATAAGTCGCATTTATTGAAATCGGTATTAATTAATTTATCGCAGTCGGCAACCATTCGCTCTAGTTTAGAAATTGGTGAAGATGTCATTCAATCTGTTAAATCGATTACACGTTTGCATCATCCACGGGTTGAACAAGCGGCATTTGTCGTATTGAAATCGCCTGATATTCCATCGCTATTGGTTGAAACAGGATTTTTATCCAATCCCCGTGAAGAAAAAAAATTGCGTAGTGGCACTTATCAAAAAGAGTTGGGATTGGCTATTATGCGCGGGATTAATCAGTATTTTACCTATTATCCACCCCGAAATACGTGGCTTAGTTATTGGAGAAATCATCCTCGCTTAGCTCGCAATAAATATAAACCCAACGATTATCGGTTATAAAAAATGAAGCGGAAATCACCAGAAAAAAAACTAAAAACCAAAACGATCGTTGCGCTCGCGAGTGCCGGTGGCGCGCTGGAAATGTATGATTTTGTGATTTACATTTTTTTTGCGTCAACGCTTGCGAAATTATTTTTTCCAGAAGAATCGGCTTATGCTGGGATGTTAGCCACGTTAGCAATTTTTGCAGCCGGTTATTTGTTTCGTCCTATTGGTGGCATTGTGTTTGGACATTTGGGTGATCGTTATGGTCGTCGAACAGGGTTGTTGATTACGATTTGTTTAATGGCTGGCGCTATGATGGGTATGGCGCTAATGCCGACCTATGATCAAGCGGGCATTGTTGCACCGATTCTTTTTTGTTTCTTTCGATTAATTCAGGGTGTTGCATTGGGTGGTGATTTACCGGGTGCGATTACGTTTGTGAATGAATATGCCGATGATAATCATCGCGGTCTATTAACGGGACTGCTGTATTGTGGTGTAAATATCGGTCTTTTAATGGCTGCTTTTGTGGGGATGTTGTTTACGAATTTATTATCGATTGATGACTTGCAAAGCTGGGGTTGGCGTTTTGCATTTTTATTCGGTATTTCACTGTTTATTATTGGATTTTATTTCCGCATCAAAAATATTGAAACACCTCTTTTTAATCGTTTGGCACAAGAGCGACTACAAGCAAAAATACCTTTGCTTGATTTATTTAAAAAATACCGATTAAATTTATGTCGCTCTGTGGCCATGATTGCTTTGCACGCCGTCATTATTGTTCAGTTGTTTTTATACATGCCCATTTACTTGGAGCGCGTTGTTTTCGTTGATGCCCAGCAAGCAACCATTTTTAATACCGTTAATATCATGATTTTTTCAGCATTAATTCCGTTGTTTGGGCATTTATCAGATCGTTATGGCAGAAAGATATTTTTTATGATTGCCAGTGTGTTTTTTCTCATCTTATCTTATCCGTTGTACCGAATGATTAATTCAGACGTTCAAAATCTCATGTTGACTGCCTTAGTCTGTTTTGCGGTATTGGCAGCGGTGCTGGTATCTGTTGTACCTGTCACGCTTGCGGAGTTATTTCCTACGGCGGTGCGTTATAGCGCAATTGGCATTACGTATAACATAGGGTTTGGTATCTTTGGTGGATTGTCACCTATTGTATCGACTTTTTTGATTCATTATTTTCATAATCCGGCTGCATTGAGTGTGGATTTAATTGTTATTTCATTGATTTTGATCGCATTTGTCATGCCAATGCATTTTTCAAAAAATCAGCCGTTGTGTTAATTATTCTGGGTAGTTATTCATGCGTATTCATCTGCTAGATCCTTTATTGGCAAATCAAATTGCTGCGGGCGAAGTGATTGAAAGACCTTCTTCTGTGATCAAAGAATTAATTGAAAATAGTTTAGACGCCAATGCCACTAAAATAAGGGTAGAAGTGGAGAATGGCGGACAATCCCTGATTTGTGTTAAAGACAATGGTTCTGGTGTTCATCCAGAGGATTTAACATTGGCGCTACAACGCCACGCGACCAGTAAAATTCAGTCATACGATGATTTAACCCGGGTGATGAGCTTGGGTTTTCGAGGTGAAGCATTGGCCAGTATTGCCTCTGTGTCACGCTTAAAAATGATGTCAGCCATGCAAACCCTACGTACTGGTTTTATGATTAAAAATAATATCAATGGCATAATCGAAGCGCCAACACCGATTGCGCATCCGATTGGAACTACGGTTGAGGTTGCTGATTTATTTTATCAAACGCCTGCGAGAAAAAAATTCTTGCGCGCAGAACGGACTGAATTTCAGCACATTGAAACGATGATGCATCGATTGGTGTTAAGTCGCATGGATGTTGCTTTTGAATTAACACATAATCAACGCGATATTTTTTCGACAAAAGCGACGCATCAATTACACGATGAAGAAAAGCGTGTAGCCACTATTTTGGGTAACGAGTTTATTTCAAATGCATTGCATATTGCGTATGAAAACCATGCGATGCAACTGAAGGGTTGGATTGCTGAGCCACGTTATTCGCGCAGTCAAGCTGATATGCAATTGATTTATCTGAATGGTCGTTTTATTCGTGATAAAACTATTTTTCATGCGATACGTGAAGCGTATCGTGATGTGTTATTTCACGGCAGACATCCCGCTTTTTTATTGTATTTGACGGTGGATCCCTTGGTCGTTGATGTGAATGTGCATCCAACCAAGCAAGAGGTTAGATTCAAGGATTCAAATGCAATTTTTTCATTTGTTCACCGTGGTATTCATGACGCATTATCGAGTGTGCGTCCTGGTGTAATCGTGGCGCCGAATAGCGAAAATCCAACTGTTTGTGATCATACAAATCATTTTGTTCCTCCCCAGCAAAAATTGATGCAATTGAACATTACCGAACAAATGAAAACCTATCATGCGTTGCATGGATCTGCTGAACCTGTGGAAATACTACCTGAAAGTAGTGAGGATGAGAAACAAACGTATCCGCTGGGTTTTGCAGTGGGACAAATTCATAACACGTACATTATTGCGCAAAACGCATTGGGTATGGTGATGGTGGATATGCATGCTGCACACGAAAGAATCTTGTATGAAAAAATGAAAATCACGATGGATCAATCCAAGGTGGTTATGCAACCTTTATTAATTCCTTTGGTTTTTGAATTGCCATTACAAGAAATTCACGCGTTTGAAAATCATGCAGATATTTTTTTAAAGATGGGGTTTGTCATTGAACTGATTGGAAAAAGTCAATTCATTGTGCGTGAAGTCCCTGCATTATTAAAAAATAAAAATATACAAACACTATTGCGAGATATTTTTTCTGATTTAATTGTTGAAGGTAAAAGCGCGCGTTTTTCTGCTGAAATCAATGCTGTTTTGTCGAGTGTTGCGTGTCATGCTGCCTTGCGTGCACCGCATGCCTTATCCATTTCAGAAATGAACGCGATCTTACGCGATATGGAACAAACAGAAAATAGTGGATGTTGTAATCATGGGCGTCCAACCTGGAAACAATTTTTTACGAATGAATTAGATAAATTGTTTTTTCGTGGGCGTTGAAAGTGTGAGCTCGATTGTTTGAGGGTTTTGGAGACGCACGTGAAGCTATGCACCAATGGCACTACCTTAAGCATGTAATGCGGTCAGAACCGCGCACGCAGCGTAGCGTTCGTTCGCGGATCGGTATTGATCCGCTTACTACGCTACGCTGCGTGCGCGGTTCTGTGGCACAGCACTCCCACTGCCTTCACTTAAGGTAGTGCCATTGAGCTATGCACCAGTATTGTGTTGGTCGCTATCGCTCGCGCTTCCATTCGCTCCTAAAAAAACGTAATTTATTAAAACAAGTGCGCATTTTCATCTGTATGTGCATAAAAACCCGGATATCAATTCCCTAAAAACATCATTAAAATATTTTTATTTTAAATAAATAGAGTGTTTTTTTGTGAAATAAATAATGGAGTCCAAAATGTTAAATACAGAACAGGTTGTAAAAAATGCATTAGCCAGCACGCTGAATTTTTCTAACACAGATTCAATTGCGTTAAGTCATCATCTTCGCAATGATTTTCAGTTGGATTCGATGGGCACGTTGATGTTTTTAATGAAGTTAGAAGAATTGATCGATGAATTTTACGTCGACCCCGAAACGCTTGAAACGCGTGATTTAGAAACGGTTTCATCGATTGTGAATTATATTAATATGCAAATGTTTTCGAAGAATATGACGGTGCATTGAAACACGCATGCGATGCGACTTGTTTAGTTCTGATAGGATCATTACAATCAAAGCGGGATTTATACCAAAAGGAGTAATAAATGAAATTGTCTCAATGGTTAATGATGTCTGGTTTTGTTGTTGCAATGGGTATGTCTTCATCGCAAATTTTTGCGGCTGAGCAAGCGTGTCCTGCCAATTTTAAGATTGCAGCGAATCAGCTTTGTAAGTGCGCTTCTGCTGAAACCATCAATTGTGCGCTGGGTGGTGAAGTGCAATATATGCGTAAAAAGGGTGTGGATATCAAAGGAAAAACCCTTTATACAAAAAGCGGAACAGCTGTCATGTGTAAAGGTAAAACATGGGGCGTCAGAATGGTATCCGATCATATGGGATTCCGTTGCATAAAATAATTCGTTTAAGTAACTGCACCATGTTCCTGTGGTGCACCAGGGCCTCATTAATGAGGCCGCCTTGATGGTGTGCTCCGGAAAACTTCGATTTTTTTGATTGTGAGGCAACATGGAAGATTTGCTCAGTTCGATACCGTATGCAACACCGCTTCTAAAAGCAATTGCACTTATAGTAATTGCTATTGTTATTAAGGTTGTTTTGTATGCTTTAAAATTTCTTCTCGATTTGCATTTCAAGCGTGAGCAAATGCAATGTTTACTCTGGTATGAGGCACGCCGAATACAATCACCCCAATATCTTCCGCAACGCTGTTTTTCGTATCAAAAAATGATAGCTGACAATGCAGATGACTGTGCATACCAACGTAGCCGTGAGAAACTGCAGGTAAAAAGACTTTGGTATGTTTAACACCATCCAACATAAAAACCATAAGATGGGCATTTGTATGAAATACATCCAGTAAGAAACCTTGCTGAGATATTTTAATATCGCATTGTGACAAGTATCCCATTAAATTATTAAAATAGGACCATAAGTTGCCATTGTGCGCATAGATCAGGGTAGCCTCATTATAATTTGGCTGCACCACGTATTTCTTAGCAGCGATGGAAGCACAA
>Ga0155584_1019_pt1 | contig 58527 bp, 54 predicted proteins | sample RifCSPhighO2_12_FD_107241 | JGI IMG/M metagenome (GOLD analysis project Ga0155584, IMG submission 107241) | Gammaproteobacteria bacterium RIFCSPHIGHO2_12_FULL_40_19
TGGTCGCCGCCAGAACGTCTGTAACCCGCGCTGCACCTGGGGCAATTCCTTCAGCGGGAACTACTGTAAGAAAACGGTACAGCCCAGATGACGCATCGGAAAAAGAATCAGGCGTTCATTATGGCAGACCAAGAAACAGAAATAGGCTATATGCTTTTTCACTATTTGCTTTTTTCACCACTTTTGTAACCTATCAAACAATTCCTGATGAAGAAACGTATGCCCGCCAGCAGTATAGGGAGAATTTTGATGACGCGCGATTACGTTGGTGTTTTATTTTGGTGGGAACTGGTTTTGCCTCCCTATTTTCAAAATCGGATACTTATTTTAGGACCATGAGTGCGTTCATTGAGCATTACATGGAATTTAATTACGACGCTGTTTTTCATGGTAATTGTAATTTAGAAGGAAAAAAACGTGTTTTTTTTAGGGGAGAAACACGAAAAGAAGCCAATGCACTTTTTAATCGGGATCAGCATAGAGTCGCTCTACCCTGGTCATTGTCAGAAGGTAAATTTAGTCTTCCTTATGTTAAAGATGCAACGCTTCATAAAACGCAGAATTTACCGAATGGTTTTACAAAAAGTTTGGTTTCTATGAGTTCAAACGCTGATACGACTGGTATTTATGGTAATGGAGAAGCAATGTTGTTGGTTGTGCCCATGACACAAAGAATTGCATCTGTTGCCCCGCATGTCTTAAAGCACGAACAAAACAATCAATTCGAACATGTTTGTGCGGGCATCCATTCGAGAGAAGTGTTAGGAGTTGCTTATAGAGATCCTCATACGCTTGAGTTTAGTGCGTTTAAAGTAAACCCTTTTTTTTGTGGCAATATCGATGACCTTGAATTGGATAAACAAATGTTACCAATCATTGCACTGTTACCAGATGGTGATGAGAGAAAGAAACAGTTGTATCGTTGTATTGTCCCTGGGTTGGATTATGAGGATGCCTACGATGCGCATCTGGCCGAAGATGAAACACATCACAAAGAAATCTCAGATTTTAGAAGAATGCACGTGGCCTTTCATGGGTTTAAAGGAAGTGAAACTTTACAAGTCATGTATCGATTTTTTAAGGGTATCGATCCTCAGATCGAAAGACCCAAAGAAGAAGTGCATTTTGATTTTCAAATGAGCAATGCAAAACGAAATAGGTTTTCACGTAAATTAACGGAAACAGATCAGGGCTTCTCGCTCTGAACAGGTAAAATGTCGATTTTGATGGGATTTTTTGTGATAATTTGAGTTAAAAGCGCAGGTGTACTGGTTAGTACATCGAGCATTTTAACGAGAATTATCGCAAACAAGACCGCAAAAGCGGCATTTCTACGGAGAAGTGAGATTACAATTAATGGGGCTTTGCGATGAGAATATGTTCAGTGCGGTCAACTTTATTTGCGCGTAGATTTGCATATCGCGCTTTTCATTATCGATCTGCAGTGCACAACCAAGCGTTTTTTTGTGCTGTGTTTTCTATGCCTATTATTTTTGCAGGATATATGGCCTATCAGCAAAAATTATTTTTGAAGCTCCGCGATCATGACGCACAAATTGCAGAGCATGTTTCACAAGCCTATGACACCATGTATAAAAAAAATTATGTTGAAACAGATGCGCCACGATATTTTCATGATATTCGCCATATATCCCGTGTCACCTATTATGTGAAAGTACTTTATCATTTATATCGTGCAAATGATTTTACGCGTGAAATATTTTCAGAAGATGATTTGAGATTGCTACAAATTGCGGCAATTTTTCATGACGCAGGAAGACAAGCGGATGGAAAAGATTATTGGGATAAAGAAAGCGCCACCCTTTTCTATCAACACTGCGTGAATCACTTGCATGTTGATTCAGCGCGCGCACAAATGTTTGCTGAAGCAATTCTCAATAAAGATTTTCAGCCAGACCCTTCGCGACTATCACCTGTTGAAAAATCATATTGGAAAATGAAACGGTTCGGTGATGTTATTAAGTGGGATTGTATTGCGGATTATCCGGGTGAAAAAACATTGGCACAACGCATTTTGCATGATGCTGATTGTATCGATATTCAGCGTATTGGTGGGTTATCCTTTTGTAAAGAATACTTGGATATCGATCATTTCGGCAGTGAACAAACGGAATCATTGGTTGCAGAAGTGAAGCAATTAATCGAAATACAAGGTGATCCATTTGAGTTGACCGTTTTTAATGATGGGACTTGTTACAGGCAAACAAAAGAACTGATCGAGAATAATCGGGATAAATTTCCGTTGCTTTATGGCGCACATAGGGATGATTACTGTGTTGCACCAAAATACAGTACGCTTCGCTTCTAAGAAAGCGCTTTAACGGTTTTTAATACCTCTTTCACGTGACCCAGAACAGATACATTGCGCCATTCGTGTCGTAAAACGCCCTTTTTATCGATTAAAAATGTGCTGCGATCAATGCCGATATATTTTTTGCCAAATAGGCTCTTTTCTTTAAGCACATCGAATAATTTACAAATCGATTCATCTTCATCGCTAATCAAGGGGAAATTTAATCCGTGGTTATCGATAAACTTGCAATGTGATTGAATGTTGTCGCGCGAAATGCCGATGATTTCAGTGTTTTCTGCTTGAAACTCAGCGTAATGATCACGGAATGCTTTTGATTCTAGCGTGCACCCTGGGGTGCTATCTTTTGGATAAAAATAAACAACAACATTTTTTCCCCGAAGTGATTCAAAAGAAAAAAGACCATCCTTGGTGACGCCGGAAAAATTGGGAACGGTTGAGTTGATTTTTATGGTGGACATTTTTTTAATCCCTAAAGTGTCATGTATCGGCGTGATCGCTAGCGCTCGCACTTCTATCGCTGCTAATAAATTTCAAACTGAGATTTCACTTATACTTTTTTCCAGCTCAATTTCGCCAGAAAACTTGCGATCAATAATTTTACGGGTTCCGTTATTAAAAAAGGTTGTACACCAAACATAAATGCTTTTTTCCATCCCATCAAGAATTGCAAATGTAGAACGCCAAACGCAAAAATAATCATTGCACTTAATAGTGCAGTGATGAAAATACGCAATACATCTTTTACCATCCCCTTTTCCATTAAAAAACCGGCAATATAGGCAGCCGGCAAAAATCCTATTAAATAGCCAGCACTGGGCGTGAGAAAAACAGATATGCCAGAATAGCCGCCTGCAAATACAGGTAACCCCGAGGTACCTTCCAAAAGGTATAAAACAACTGCAGCGGAAGCACGTTTTGAGCCTAATGTTAACCCTAATAAAATCACCATCGCACTTTGAAATGTCAATGGCACAGGTTGCCAAGGCAGTGCGATTTGAGAAACGAGCGCCAAAACAATACTCGCTAACAGTACAATTAAGCCATTTAGTATGATGGAATCATTTGTAAAAAAACGGGAATGGTATTTTGTTTTCGTGAAATACATGTTCTATCTCCTTGAGACTTCATTCGAAATTCATTGTAAACAAAAAAGCATGTAAATCAAGTTGATTAACGCGTGCGCTTATTTTTGTTTGTGGTAGTATGTGCGCGTACAACGTTCCATGATAACCAGCCCCACCAATAAAAGAGGTTGCCAACATGAAGAAAACAGTTCGTATTTTGTGCCTATTTTTAAGCACTTTCTTTATCACTCATACCTTTGCACAATCCACCATACTCTCTGTTAATAGTTTTTCAGCTGTACAGCAAATCATAGCAAATGTGCCAAATCCCCATCACACATTGGTTGCATTGGATGATGATGACACATTAACGATGGAACCCTGCCCGCCCTACTCTGTTGGTATAGATCCTAATACGCAGTGTCAGTACTTGGGTGGACCTGCTTGGTTTTCTTGGCAACAATCTTTACCAGTCAACGATCCTGACCGCATTTGGACAACCTTCCCACAATTGCTGGCTATCCAAGATTTATTATTTTCAATGAGTGCGATGCCTTTGGATGATCCCGCTATTCCTGCTGCATTACAAACGATTTCAGATGTGGGTGCCCATGTGATCGTTGCGTCAGCACGAGGTTATAACATGACAGATACAACGGAATCGCAACTAGCACAAGATGGTATTTTAAATGCCATTGAAACCCGTGCGCTGCCAACAAAACGTCATGGAAAAGAAATCAGTTTCCCTGGGGATTATATGCCAACGCAGTGGTCGCCTGCGTCTGTCAGACCGATTGCTTATGAGCATGGTATCTTGTATTTGGCAGGACAAAACAAAGGTATTATGTTGCAACAATTCCTAGCAAAAACACATGAAACAAAGCATATTCGTGACATTATTTTTGTCGATGACACGATGCAAAATGTGACGGATGTTGCCAATGCGTATCAAGATGACCCTTCGGTGAATGTGCTCTGCATTCACTATACACGATTAGAAGCGCATAAAGCGGCGTTGACCACAGGAAAAGACGTGAAACAATTACAAGTGATTGCAGCTCAAGAATGGAAAGCGGTTGAAGTATCCATGAAACGTAATTTGCCAGGGTCTAATTTTTAACTATTCATGATGAAAACGTTCGGTTTTTAGGTGAGTTTGAATGAAAAATTGTTGAAAAAACGCAGGCGTACTGGGTTGTACGTCGAGTATTTTGAAACAATTTTTCATTCAAAATCGCCAAAAACTGGACGTTTCTTATTAGAGGGACAAATGAAACGCCGAACTTTTGCGATTATTTCGCATCCAGATGCCGGTAAAACCACGATGACCGAACAGCTCTTATTGTTTGGTGGCGCGATTCAAATGGCTGGTACGATCAAAGGAAAAAAATCTGCGCGTCATGCGACATCCGATTGGATGGAAATGGAAAAGCAGCGTGGCATTTCTGTTACAACTTCTGTGATGCAATTTTTATATCATGACCATGTGGTTAATTTACTCGATACACCGGGCCACGCTGATTTTACGGAAGATACCTATCGTACGTTAACTGCGGTGGATTCTGCATTGATGGTGATTGATGCGGCAAAAGGGGTTGAACCGCGTACGATTAAATTAATGGATGTTTGTCGCATGCGACATACACCGATCATGACATTTATTAATAAAATGGATCGTGAAACACGCGAACCCATGGAATTGCTGGATGAAATTGAACGCATTTTAAAAATTCGATGCACGCCCATCACATGGCCTATTGGCATGGGGAAATCTTTCAAAGGGATTTATCATCTCGCTGACGATAAAATCATTGTTTACGATCCCGCTAAAAAAGGTGATATCGATCATATCGACATCATCGATGGATTAGAAAATCCGGCATTTGATGCGCTTGTTGGCGAACAGGATGCCAAAAAATTCAGAGATGAAATGGCACTCGTAAAAGGTGCTAGCGACGAATTTAATGTGGCACGTTATTTAAAAGGCGAATTAACGCCCGTATTCTTTGGTTCTGCGATGAATGCATTTGGTGTGCGCGAGTGGTTAGATGCTTTTGTCACGTATGCGCCCTGCCCTCAACCACGTGATACCACTGTGAGAATAGTTGATCCCTCTGAAGAAAAATTTTCTGGTTTTGTATTTAAAATTCAAGCGAATATGGATCCTGCGCATCGTGATCGTATTGCATTTTTACGCATTACGTCAGGTGAATTTAAACCGGGTATTAAATTATTGCATGTGCGTTTAAATAAAACGGTGCAAATTAATCAAGCATTAACCTTTATGGCAGGTAATCGCGAACAAACGGATATTGCATTACCGGGTGATATTATTGGGTTACATAATCATGGCACGATTCAAATTGGTGATACGTTTACGCAAGGAGAAATTTTTCAGTTCTTGGGTATTCCAAATTTTGCGCCGGAATTATTTCGAATGGTGCGATTGAAAGATCCATTGAAACAAAAAGCCTTATTAAAAGGATTAATTCAGTTATCTGAAGAAGGCGCAACACAAGTTTTTCGTCCGATTCAAAATAATGAAATTATTTTAGGTGCGGTAGGTGTATTGCAATTTGATGTGGTGGCGTATCGTTTACAGCATGAATATGGTGTGCAATGTAAATATGAATCCAGTGATACCTATTCTGCGCGATGGATTATTTGCAAAGATAAAAATAAATTAGAAGCCTTCAAACAAGAATGCGCGCGGTATCTTGCATTGGACAATGCAGAATTACTGACATATTTAGCGCCTTCGCGTGTAAATTTGGAACTGGCGATGGAGCGTTGGAAGGATATTGAATTTCATGATACGCGTGAACACGCGCACGCATAAGAGGTTTTAAAAAAGCCCGCAAAAGCGGCATTTCTATGGGGATGTGAGCTATTACTCGCTATCGCTCGGCTTCTGAATTTTTTTCTTTTGCAAGATGATCCAACTTATTTTCTCTTGTGACATGATCCAGTTGAGAACTGATGCGACGAAATGGTATTTGAAGATGCGCTAGCGCCGCTGCAAACACGACCGTTATCCAAATCAATCCTAAAAAATTTTCAGTGGATGTTAACGCAAAAGAAAGTGGTTTTTGTGGTTCAATTACTGAAAAACCAATGCCTGTGATTGTGCTAAATGAATAAAACATCATGTCGCCGAATTTGTCATCGTTTAAATGATTAAAAATTGAAGGATCGTAAAAGTATGCAATGGTATAAATCCCTGTAAAAGTAAACATAATTAATAAATAACCGAGAAAAAAAGCCAAAATTGGCTTTAGCATGACCTCTAAATACAAATATAGTTTTTCAAACATCAATAAATGTCGAGAGAGAATAAGATGAATGCATGAGGCAGTAATTAATCCCACAAGAAATCCCAAACTAAAATGAAGAAAATTATAAGAAAACGAATCATGATACATACGATGTAAGTATCGATGGAGAAGATGACCAAATAAAAATAGGATAATGCCTGTCGTTAAAAAAAGATGTAATTTTTTGGTTTCGCTTTTATTTTCTTTTACGCTCAAATAAAATTGAACTGCTGACGGTAAGAAAACACCCAAACTATAAAACACGGATAATTTATCGGGGTCAGATAAATGAAAAAAAGTATCTCGAAACGAAACAATCCACGTCAATACTGAAATCAAATTGCCTGCTAACAACCCTATTAATAAAGCATGAAAGTGATGCGGGCCACATAATGCACAAAATCCGTATAAGAGTGAAATAATGAGAATGGTTGTGAGCAAAGTGCTGGCGTGTGGAGAAATATCATGACAAATTGCAAAAGCAATTGGATAATTACACAAAACAATGATTGCAGTGACGACAGTTGTTTTTAGCATCCATACAGCACGCACATTCATAAAATCCTCCCTTTAAAATATCACCTTGTAATTTGGCTGCACTACGTATTTTTTTAGCAGCGATGGAAGCACAAGCGATAGCGCCTGCCATGTATGAGTGGAACGATGCAACGTTCCATGCATGTATTGCGGTCGCTATCGCTCTCGCTTCCATCACTACTAACAAAGATTTTAATGAGGCTGCCCTGCGCTTTTAACTCAAATTATCACAAAAATTCGCATCAAAAACGACGTTTAACCAACCCAAAGTACGTTGATTTTTTTATGACACATCCATCAAAATTTCTAACAATTCCTGTTTCCCCGAAACCGGTTTTGGTGAAAGCGCTTTTTCAGTCGTGTATTTATCCAATTCTGCCAAATCCATTTTATGATTTAAAATGTTTTGTCCTAATGTGTTATTCCAAGCGTGATAACGCGATTCTTTCATCTTTCATCGTTTGGATTTTTTTGTTTTCGATTAGTTTTGCTGCAGTTTCTAAGCTTTTTGCTAACGCATCAATACCTGAAATGGTACCATAAAATAAATCTTCTAAATCTAAACTTTGTCTACGCAGTTTGGTATCGAAATTAAATCCACCGGTTGTAAATCCGCCGTTTAATAATATTTGATATAAAACAGCGGTATTTGTGCGATTATCCTTTTGAAGCTACCCATCGTGGACTATACGGTAAAAAAAACATTCCCGCTAAAAGCATCGACGCCGGAATAATGCCAACGCCAAACATCCACCGCCATTCGCCGTGTTGCGAAAAATGATAATCCACTAAGTAGGAAATAAAAATTCCGGTTGCAATTGCCAATTGGTTGAGCGACACCAATGCCCCGCGGTATTGTTTGGGTGCAATTTCAGAAATGTATAAAGGTGCTGCAATAGAAGCTACCAGCAACACATAATAAGACTTCAGTGACATACATACAAACCTTCAAAAAGTGAAGTTACTGCCAAAATGAGCGGGTTAAAAATCACCTCTAGCTGACGGTTGCAATTTGATCTGGCAATGTGACATTCAATTCTAAAATAGCGTTATTATCTTTACGATGTAATTCCACGTTGACTTGATTGATATCGGCATTCGTGTATTTTGCAACCACTTTCAAAATTTCTTGCCGTAACATGGGTAAATAATCGGGGCTATTTTTTTGTGACTTTTCTTGCGCAATGATAATATGCAATCTGTTTTTTGCAATCTCTGCGGACTTATTTTTACGAAAATGATTCATGATGTTGAGAATGTTCATGCTGTTACCTCCTGCTTTCCGCTCAATAATCGCTTGAAAAATCCTTTTTTGGGTTCTGCGATGGGATTACCTAAAAACTTGGATACAATCGCTTGATAGGCACGGCCTGCATCTGTCTTTTGATCTAAAATTACGGGCTCACCCGCATTGGACGCACTTAAAACACTGCTGGATTCGGGAATAATACCGAGCAATGGAATGCCTAATAACTCTTGCACATTCTCTACGCTCATCATTTCACCGCTATTGGCGCGTTTTTTAGCATAACGCGTTAAAACCAAATATTCTTCGAGTGACTCACCCAATTCTGCTTTTTGTGTTTTACTCGATAAAATTCCTAAAATACGATCAGAATCGCGCACAGAAGAGACTTCAGGGTTTGCAACAACGATGGCGATATCTGCAAAATACATGGCCATTATTGCGCCTTTTTCAATACCGGCAGGTGAATCACAAATGATGTAATCAAAAGAAGCCGCCAAATCGTCCAATATTTTTCGAACCGATTCTTTTTCGAGCGCATCTTTGTCGCGCGTTTGAGAGGCCGCTAACACATAGAGATTTTGAATTTTTTTATCGCGAATCAATGCTTGATGGACATTGGCATCGCCATGAATGACGTTGACAATATCGTAAACCACGCGACGTTCACAGCCCATGATCAAATCCAGGTTGCGCAATCCAATATCAAAATCAATCACAACCGTTTTGAAACCCGCTAATGCAAGCCCTGTTGCAAAGGATGCGCTTGTGGTTGTTTTACCAACCCCACCTTTTCCTGAAGTGACTACGATTATTTTTGCCATACATGTGTCCCTTTTTTGTTTGGGTCCGCTCACTTTTGTGTGCTTTTTGTTGAAAAATCTCGAGAAAATGCTCGATGTACCAATCAAGTACACCTGCGCTTTTCTCTCAATTTTTCAACAAAAATCACACAAAAGTGAGCGGTCGAGGTATATTAAAGGATTACTTTTTTTATAAAATTTCAATTGCTAATTGGTTATCGACTAAATAAATTTGTACCATGTTTTGTGCAATATTAGCTGTTTTCATTTTTTCATTTAACAAATAATGTCCTGCAACAGAAACCAATTCAGCTTCCAATTGTTTACAAAAAATTCTCGCCTCCGTATCGCCATTGGCGCCAGCTAATGCACGACCACGTAAGGGCGCATAAATATGAATATTGCCATCCGCGATCACTTCAGCACCTGCATTCACGCTTGCCATGATAATTAAATCACTGTCTTTTGCATATATTTGCGTACCGGCACGTACGGGCTTTGTAATGATTTTCGTGGGAACGCGACTCTGTGCTTTCACTTTGTTTTTAGCAGTTGATGCTGGTTTTTCTGTTGTTTCTGATAAAAGCGGTAAAATATCTTGATTTTTTAAACCGCGTGCAGCAATGGGTTGCATCTGGTATTGACGTAACAACGTGCAAATTTCTTTAACGTCCATTTGCTCAGACGTTTCCTGTATCGCGCTAAAATCCACAACAATTGGCGCGTTTGCAAAATAATGTGGCGCTTTCAGTGTGATGTTATCGAGTTGTGATTGTAGTAATTTTGTTTCGTGACGTAATAAACGCAGAATGGTAATGGGTAAAAAATCGGCTTTCAATTGAAAGCTATCCATTTTCAGGGGGTTAGACACATACCTCTCCTTTCACACTGTGATCAAGAATAGCATCAAGCCATACCACGCTCAAGATGAACTTTTATACTTGTGTGCAACGTATCAGATGTGATAACAGTTTTTTTCTGTTTTCATCCGCTAATAACAGGCTTTTTCGTAATGATTGATGATGAATGTGTGCGTCATCCGGAACCGTTTCAAAAGATAATTCAGGGTGAACGCCTGATAAGACGGCACGACCTTTGCCTAGGTTGCATGCAATGATAGCGGGTAATTGATTTTGACTGTAGCGTGCTAATATCGCGACGTTTTTAAATTTCTCAGCACTTTCAAAATAGCATCCCCCATTAAAATATAACGCATAGGTTTGCTGATTTTGCCAATCAATGTTTACGATACGTGCGCCCGCTTCAGAAGCGTACGCAAATAATTCATCGGCAAATACAGGTCCAATTGCACGTCCCGAAAAAAAATTCAATGCACCGGGTAACTGTAATTCAAGCGGCAAGCCCATAGCAAAAATTGTTTCTCTTGCGGCGTAATAGGCGCCTGCACAAAGTCCTAAATAACACCCGCCCTGCGCTACAAATGTCGCGATATTTTTATTACCAGCAGAACCCAATGCTTCATAAAAAGGCAAACTTCTGCCGCCAGGAATAATTAATAATCGGGTGTTTGGTATCCACGCAGAATTTTGTAATTCAGCGCCAGAAATAGGACTTATTGCTTCGCTTTCTTTAAAATAATTCAGTAACGCAGCGATAGAATCTTTAGAAACACCTTCGTCGTCGTAAATTAAAATCATCGTCGGTTCTATTACGCTGTTTCTAAAACAGCGGGATTTTTAGAAAGTGTTGCATATAATGCATCAACCAATTGTGTTAATACTTCTGTCATAATGACAAAATCCGCATCAAAACGTTGCTCAGGTGTTTCTGTATAATCAGATTTTGATAATGCAATAACAGCTTCTTGAAACTGAATGCTTTTCAGCGAAAAATCACTGGTGAGTACAAATTGTAATTGTTCCTTCCAGGTCAATGCGAGCTGTGCAATTTCACAACCATCTTTTAATAACGCTTGTATGGCGGTCGCTAATAAATCTTGATGTTGACAGCGAATGACGCGACGATGTTGTTGTGGATCTTGGAGCACGCCCGATTGACCGATTCCAAATTCATCGGGTAGTCTTTCCTTTAACCAACGCGTCATTACAGCGGTTGGTTTTTTAATATCGGGTGATTTGAAGTTGACAGTAGTGACTGCACGTTTTAAAAATGCCATAAAACGCTCTACTTTTGCAGGTGTCGTTGAATTTAAAATTAACCACTGATGTTCAAGGTCAATAAAACCATGCACGCGAGATTTTTTGGTAAATGCTTTGGGCAATAATGTTTGTGTAATTTCATCTTTTAAAGATTGCTTTTCTTTTGTACGTACAACACGCACTTCTTTTTGTTCAATATCAAAAACTTTTTCATCCAGCGCTTGTCGAATAACAGCAGCCGGTAAGAGTTTTTCTTCAAATTGCAAACAAATCATCCAATAGCGTTTGCTGCCGTATACAAGTGGTCCATCGATTTGATCAATCGGAGATACCCAGCCCATACTGGAAGGTATTGACGGTAAACACGGTGAAAAAGATAAAGGGGCTAATGCCTCAGATAATGAGGATTGATCCATTTTGAGTGCGCGCGATAATTGAAAAATAGATGCTTGTTTAAACCACATAATTGCTCCGTGTCAGTGTACGTCAGTGTGCGCAATGATAACGAGTTTGATAAAAAAATGATAGGATAAGTCGTGCTCATTTTTATGCAAGGACGCTTTTTTATGCGACGAATCTTTCTGCTGATTTTATTGTGCTACAGTGCAATATCAGCTGCACATTTTAGTAATATGATTGTGTTTGGTGACAGTCTTTCGGATGGTGGGAATTTTCCAGAGTCGCAAAAAATATGGTGGAATCCGGCTGCTGAAAAAACAGTGGAAAATGCGGTTGCGCAACTTTATGTACCCTTCACGAACCCTGTGGATACACGATCAACACAAACAGCATGGCCCGTTTTAGATGAACATTATCTTTCAAAGCAAGTGCTGATTGAAAATCAGAAATCTCCTAGAAAGTATCGCAGTATCAGCTGGCCTCAGTTTTTTTTGATGTTCGCAGAAAAATCTCAGCTCACAAAGTCAGCGATTATTGCGCCCAGTGATTTATTAAATACGCGACAAATTCCCAGTCAACTGTCATTTAATTATGCGTGGGGATATGCGACTTCGACAAAGCACTGTGTTAATCCTTATGATTATGCTATCACCCACTGCACCGCACACAGTATTAATCAAGCCAGAAAACAATATCTGTTAGATCCATCGGATCATCATTATTTAAATCTAGAAATCCCAGGCTTATTTGAGCAAGTCCATTTGTTTCAAAAAGATTATCGGGAACATAAAGTATCTGTTGATCAACACACGCTTTATGTTTTTTGGACGGGGGGAAATGATTTGATTATTGCCAGTAATGCGTTACGTAAAAGAGGCAATCCTTTTCCTGCGATAAAATTTTTATTCGGCGCAACAGCAAATCATATCTTAAAAAATATTTCCTTGCTGATGGAGGGGTTGCCTAAAGATCAGCGCCCTAAAACCATCTATGTGTTTAATTTATTTAATCCAGGATTAACGCCCGGTTTTTATCATACACCGTTAGGTGGTATCGCTGATTTTTCAGTTAAATGCTTTAACTTTTGGTTAAAGTGGGAAAGTAAATTCTTTAATTTGTTTTCAGATACAAAAATTATCATTTTGCCCGCTTATGATTGGTATCACAGCAGTAGTAAAGAGGCTGTTTTTAAAACGCATCTTGGAGAAGCCTGTCAATTAAAAGGCGGTAATTATGAGCGGGCTGATGTCATTCCGGAATCCAACTGTGCTGGATTTATGTTTTGGAATGCGGTGCATCCGTCGACGCCAATGAATACAATCGCAGCAAATGCGTTTTTTAAGTATTTGCACTTGAAAAGAACCACGAATGAAGTTTTCGCATAGCGAAAGCGGAATGAGTGATAGTTTGAGCTCAATTTTACAGCTCTGTTTTTCATACCTCATCATCAAAATAAAATAGGGTATGATAATATTTTTCAATGCTGTTTTTGTTATAAGCACAAACCATCACTCATTTCGTTCGCTGTGCGAACTTCATTCGTGGTTCTTTTTTAAGCTCAAACAACAGATGCCGAATGCGTTTTCAATCTCTGTATCTCCGTTAATAAACGTTGCGTACAAATGGCTATATCGCTTTTATTTCCAATTTTTAATGCATTTTGTAATTCCACGCCGGCTAATTCAAGACGCGGTGCGCCACAATACGCTAAGCCTCCCAATAATTTATGGGTAACATCTCTTAAACGTGCCCAGTCATTTTTATGAAATGCCGTTTGAATGTGGTGTTGATCTTCATCGATATGACGCAATAATAGCTGGAGCATTGATTTTGCTGCAGCCTCATCTTGATTAACTCTTTTAGCGCCTAACGGTAAATCAATAATGGGTGTTTTCATTGTATTGTCAGAAAAATAAAAATTTAATAGGTTTATGGCTGTTGATTTTAGCAGAGGTTTTTGAAAAATAGCATCCATGCCAGAGGTTAAGCATAATTTTTCACTTTCTTCTTCTTTATGGGCGGTAAGCGCGATGATTATTGGTTTTTGATTTATTTTAGCGTACTGGCTACGAATTTTTTGAGTTAATGCAAATCCATTACAATCCGGCAACCCAAGATCCATTAAAATCAAATCATACGTTTCTTTTTGCGTATTCATGAGCGCTAATTTTGCATTAGCAGCAACATCAACGATACAGTCTAATTCTAGCAACATCAGCTTTGTGACTGTCGCTGTCATGACATGATCTTCTACTAATAAAACGTGACAGGTTTTATAGTGTCTCGGAATTTCCGGCGTATTTATTTTTTCGTTTTCAGTTGTCTCAGTGGCACTGTGTAATGGGATAAAACAAGCGAACGTTGTGCCTTGATTGATAACACTATCGACAGAAATTTTTCCACCCAATTCTTCAATAAACTGTTTTACAGTTGTTAAACCCAATCCTGTTCCTTCATAAATGCCATCTGAAGAAGGAGATAGCCTCTGGAAACGAATAAAGATATCTTCCTTTTTGTCGTCAGGAATACCTATGCCTGTATCGATTACTTCACAACGTAGTGTCATTAAAGCACCGTTTTTTTCACTAAAACTGAGCTTTAAATGAATGTGACCCTTTGCTGTAAATTTTAATGCATTCGTCATTAATTCCAATAAAATGCGAAATAGGCGTTTTGAATCACCGTAAAAAAACTCAGGTAGTTGTTCGTCGTAATAAAAATACAAAGGTAATTTTTTCAAAATTGCTTTTGGTCTTACTAAATCGAGTACTTTTTTGGTTATTTCTTTCAGAGAAAAGTTTTGTTGTAAAACGGGTATGTCACCTTGAGAAACTTTTATGGCATCTAAAATTTCATTTTGGAAATCTAATAATGCAGTCGTTGCCATAACTAAATTATCCGCATATTCTTTGACAAGTGGATTACTGGCTTCTTTTTGAATTAATTGTGCAAAACCAATAATGCCCGTCAAGGGTGTGCGAATATCATGTCGCATGTTTTCTAAAAATTCTATTTTTGAACGATTGGCAGCTTCTGCTTGCTCTTTCGCGAACTTTAAAAACTCTTCTGTTTTTTTTCGATCGGTAATATCAAATGAAATGCCGACTAATCCAGCGACATTGCCATACTCATCATGTAAGGGTGTTTTTTGAGATAAAAAAGTCGCAATGGATTTGTCGGACAAAACAACATGTTCTTCAAATGTCATTGTTTTATCGCATTTCATTACTTCTTCATCGTAGCTATTCGTGATGGCAGCTTGATGTTGTTTTTCTTCTTCAGATTGGTCTTGTAACAATAAATCGTAGGCAGTTTTTCCAACAATCATTTTTCGTGATGAAAGCCCGGAATCTTTTGCTTGTAAGTCATTGCATCCTTGCAGTACGCAGTTTCTATCTTTCCAGTACACATGTCCTGGCATCATTGCAATGATTTCATCGAGCAATCTGAGTTCGCGTGTGATCTCACCTTTATGCTTTTCAATATCCAGTAGAAATCCAAATATACCGACTACAATGCCATCTCTGTTTTTAAGCGGCATTTTTACTGAATAGCATTCAAGCTTTTCAATGATAATCGCTTTTTTTAAATTCATAACAGATTTATCTAATTCCATGAGTTCGCGGGCTTTTCGTTTTTCCCATGGTAAATCTGATTCTAACTTCCCTATTATTTCTTCAATGGAAGAAACGCCTACGTATTCTGCATATTGTAAATTGCAGCCCAGATAACGCCCATGCTTGTCTTTCCAGTAAACAGAAATAGGTAATCCGGTAATAATATTTTCCCAGTCAAAACCCACCGCCAATTTTTTTTTATAAAACATATTCTAATGCTTCCCAACACGTTAGGTTTTCTCTGAAGGAATGCGATGTGGGTGCTGCGTAAATTTCATTTAACTGATGTTGATAGGAATCTATGAAAATATGACGAATAAAAAAGAAAGACCTATTTCCAATATAGCATCCCGTTTTAATACCCGCTTGTTTGGCTGTTATGATTCTCTTTAGAAAAAGTTGATGATATGCTGGCGAAATGGATAAAAATTGAAATGGATTTTCTTTCCATGCTGCAAGATTTTTTCCGCTGTATTGAGGGTGCGCTGCCATATAATTTAAAATAATTTTGCTTAAACTATTTTCTTCAATGCGCTTGGCAATTTTATGAATCGCAAGGTGATCGGTTAATGGTTGTTCTGTTTCAGCACGAATGACAAAACAAGGATTTTTCATGACAGATTCTGCTATTTCATCGGTGAATCGAAAGGCGTTGGCCGCTTCATTGAAATAAAAATAAAGCAGTTTGGGTGTTCTTGTATGATGGGTATCTTCCAAAGCAATTAAAATGGGCATGCGTTCCATTTTTAATTTAGCAATAATGACATCAGTTAGAAAATAACAGGGTAATACATTTCGCTCATCATCATCGCGACGAACCATTTTTTTAAGCATATCAATATACTGAAATGTGAATCCAAGTTCATCAGCCCAGTCAATAATTTGATCGCAAGAATTTTCAGCGAGTGAAATTTGATAATAGCGAGTCATTTTTTTGGCTAACTTAATACTGAGCCCTGCTTCATTTGCAATTCTGTCATAATGAATTGTATCGTGATTCGAAAACTTGCTTTGTTTAAACTTTGTTAAAAAATAACAAATAAAAATATATTTGTCAGGGATGCTTACTAAAAAAATAAGCTCATGTTTTTTTAAAAATTCAATCAAAGTCAGTGAATGATTGGTTTCGCGATGTTCAGAAAAATGTTGAATTGCATTGTTCAGTTGCATTTTTCGCTTGTGTAGATATTCGATTTGATATTGTTTTGCAACGTAAGATTTCAGTGGTTGTGTTGCATAAACCAATAATTGGGCTGCCCTAATTTGACAACAGTTTTCACCAACATGAGGATCAAATAAATGATAGTGTTTGTTCTGATAAAAGGCGATTTGACTTTGTATGAGTTCTTCTAAAATAAAGTTTAATAATCGCAGTATTGAGATAATCATCTTCGAATCTCGCAGTACAGTACTCCAGGATTGTGGTAATAAATCCAAACAAGTGAACTGCATGTTCATAGTGTAGGATGACTTTTTTGAGGTTTTATTCTGTAAAATATCGCTAATACTGTCACAATCCCGCATGTGGTGAGTGCAAAAATATAACCGATCATTAAAATATAATCATGATGTAAATAGCCGTAAACAACTGCTAAAAATTGCGTAATGCAAAAACCAATAAAGGTAATCAATGAAATATCTTTCGAATCACCTTGATCTACAAGGCGAAAGGCTTGAGGCAAAAATAAGAGGCCGTTTACAAAAAGGCCTATGCCAAACAAGGTATTGATGAGTGTCAGGAACATGTCGCATCCCGCGTTATAATGAATGAGCGTATTGTAATGCGTTTCAAAAAAATTGCCAATGTGACGAAATGACCGCAACGTGCACGCTATTCACTATGTTGTCGGTGTTTGATTAGAGGTTGACGATAAATCATGCGCAGATTGTGCAGTATTACCAGGCAGTAATGTGCGTTTTCGTGTCTCTTCTTCTGCTTTAAATAATCTTGGCGAATTTTCGGGTGAACTACCGTTCATTTTTGGGCTGTTTTTTTCGTCTGATTTTGCATCAAGCGGTGGCTCAATTGCTATTGCTGTAATTGTTCTGGCGGTTGGGTCAACATTTGTTTCTGAGTCTACCTCAGCTGTTATTTCAGCTACTGTATGCACTAAGTTCATAAGATTGGGTCTATGCTTGTCCCAAAAAATTTGCCAAACACAAGCGACTACAATGAGAAAACTACCCAGTGCAAGTTCAATTCTTTCTCGCAGTGTTCTGCAGTCTTTTCCCAGCGTACCAATCAATGCGCCAACAACATACAAAAACCAAATCGCAATTTGGATATAATTTTGATGGGATGTTTCTTTTTTTGCCTGCTTCATGGCCGCAGTCAGTGCTTCTGAATCAGCATTGCGAACAGTGACTTTCGCCTCATGGTGCTGCAGGCATTGATCATAAAATCGTTGTTCGTAACGCTGAACAGCTATACTTTGACAGAGTACAAATGTAAAGAGTCCCAAAGTCATTTCCGCGGAGCTTTCTTGTAACATTTTATTTCGCCAACCGATAAAACGCACAATCCCCCATAAAATATCACGTGATATTTGGGGTGCATTTCTTTTGATTTGATCTGCAAATAGCGTCAATGGCGACAGTGCTTGTTCGTTTTCAGAAACACGATATTTGAGGGCATGTTTGATAGCAGAAGTGAGCGTAATGCCAGCACGCGTGAAGGCTAAAAATGAGGAAAGCGCGCGTAAAATTTCTTGTGCTTGAAATGTATCTCGATGTAATTGACTGACTGATTCTTGTGGAAAAGCAGATATTAAAGTAATCACTGCTTCGAGTACGCGTGAAGAAAGAGAACGCGCCTGAATGACCGCATTTAATTTTCGTTTGATTCCGAAGCTATTTTGTTTGGCGGTGGCGAGTAGCGGTTGTTCTTCAGTGGCTTCCGTAATAGCAGTGACACGTGTTGGTGCTGTCATCAATTCTTCAACATTAGGATCGTAGTTCGATAAGGCGCTTTTTAATTCGTCGTGTTTATAAGTGCCGCGCGTTGTTTCGAGAATAAGACGCATGAGTTCCTTGATGGACGCCTCAAACCCTTCTGGGTCATCTCGATACAAAAGCGCAATGACTTTTTCAATCTCAATTCTGAGTGAATAAATTATTTTCTGATAATCAGCTGCTGCAATGGGTGCATCTGGCAAAAGTCCAAGATCCACTAATATCTTAGGCGGCTCATATGTCGACACATCATCAGATTGTATTGTAAATGCTCTAGACATAAATGATGCATTATCCATAAAAGCTTTTACTCACTATGGTAGTGCGTTAACATTAAGGCAAAATGAACGCGACCTGATTTTATTGTTCTTTTTTATTATTCTTTTTTATTATTCTTTTTTGAGTCTGACATGAATCCACAAGAGTCTTATGAAACCCGCTTAAAACAGAAAGTAACGCAGCTGAAATGGCAGAAGCTACATCTCGATCCGTTTCTATTATTAAGCCTTATTTTATTGTCAACAATAGGCCTTTTTATTTTGTATAGTGCCAGTAATGCTAGCCCCGTGATTGTTGAAAAACAAGCGTATCGCTTGGCATTGTCGTTTGGTTTGATGTGTCTATTTGCGCAAGTCCCACCGCAATATTATAAACAATGGGCACCTTGGTTATTTGTTATCGCGTTTATTTTATTACTAGCGGTACTTGTGATAGGAAAAGTACATTTGGGCGGAAAACGCTGGATATCGTTTGGGTTTATTCGATTTCAACCTTCCGAAATCATGACGCTGGCGATGCCGATGATGATCGCTTGGTATCTGAGTGAAAAACCGTTGCCGCCGAATTTTTCCAGTATTTTAATCGCAGGACTGTTGATCATCGCACCTGCCCTCTTGATTGCTAAAGAACCTGATTTGGGTACAGGCATTGTTGTCGCGGTTGCCGGTTTTTTTGTTTTGTTATTAGCGGGCATTCGCTGGCGCATCATCGGTGTTATCGCAGGCGGCCTTGTTGCACTTTCGCCGGTGATTTGGCATTTCATGCATCCGTATCAAAAAGATCGTGTGTTGACATTTCTCAATCCGGAACGCGACCCCTTGGGAAGTGGCTATCACATTATTCAATCTAAAATTGCGATTGGTTCTGGTGGACTATTTGGTAAAGGCTGGATGCATGGAACGCAATCGCATCTGTCATTTTTACCGGCACATACCACCGATTTTATTTTTGCAGTGAGTGGCGAAGAATTGGGATTGATTGGTTGTTTTGTTGTATTGGCCGTTTTTCTAATGATCTTTGGTCGTTGCTTATATATCAGCTTGCACGCACAAGATAATTTTATGCGTTTGTTGGCTGGCAGTCTTGGCTTAACATTTATTACTTCTGCATTTATTAATTTAGGGATGGTTGTGGGCATTTTGCCGGTGGTCGGTGTTCCGCTGCCATTGATTAGTTATGGCGGTAGTTCAATGACAACACTGATGATTAATTTCGGTATTATTATGTCGATACAAACACATCGGAGATTGTGGTCTAGTTAATGCATTGAGTATTTTTCTGGGAGGCTCATTTTTGCGCGCTTTTTTGCGAAAAATCGCATCAAAACTGAACCTTCGCGGTCATTCAAAGTTTTGATTGCTGAATAGTTTGTTTTAAAATTTATTATGGATCTTTTTTAAAGGAAAATTAACATGCGTCATTTTTGCGGTAAATTAAGTGTTTTATGGATGTCTTGTGCAGTTGCTTCTTTGGGTTATGCCAATAGCCCTGCTGTTAATCCTGCTCAAGAAAAAATAGCGGAAAAACAATTTATTCAAGAACTCGTGACAAAAGACCATTTTAATCGATACAAGCTCAATCAATTATTTAAAACGCTGCACGAAAATCCTAAAATTATTCAATCAATGACGAGCCCTTTTGAAAAAAAACCGTGGTCTTTTTATCGTGATTATTTTGTGACGTCTGAACGCATTACGTTGGGTGCGCAATATTTAAAAGCGCATCATCGGGTATTGCAAGAAATGAGTAAAAAATACGGCATTCCCGCAAGTATTATCGTCGCAATTATTGGCGTAGAAACCGAATACGGTGCGCACCTTGGGAAATATCCCGTGTTAAGTACGCTGTATACATTGGGTTTTTATTATCCGCCGCGTGAAAAATTCTTCAGAAAAGAATTAGCGCAATATCTCATTTTAACACGCGATAATAATTTGCCTGTATCAAGCATTAAAGGATCTTATGCAGGTGCATTAGGTATTCCACAATTTATGCCCAGCAGTTATCGACATTATGGCGTTGCACTCGAGAAAAATGCGCCTGTTGATTTGTTTAATCATAATGATGCGATTGCGAGTGTTGCCAATTACTTCCATAAAATGGGTTGGGCACCTAATCAACCCGTTACTTATCGTTTGAGTTCGAATGATGAGTCAATTCATGCGAAAGGGGTTGGCCATGTTACTTTACCGTTAAAACAAGGTGCGGAATATTGGGCAACGTACAAAAACTTTAGAGTGATTATGAGTTACAATCACAATGTCGTTTATGCAATGGCGGTCTACCAACTGAGCAAAAAAATAGAACAGCAATATGCAAAAAACAATCGAGAAGCTAAAAGCCGAACAATGTCATCGTGAAGGTAATTTTAGCGCAGCTAGAATTCTCTACGAAAGTTATTTAAGCAATCATCCCGATGATGCAGATGCGCTTCACGCGTTCGGTGTGTTATTGGCACAGTGCCAAGAATATTCGGACGCGTTAATAAAAATAGAAGCGGCAATTGAGAAAAAACCGCATCAAGCAACGTATTACAACAGTTTAGGGAATGTTTTTAGACGGTTATTGCAATCAGATAAAGCTGTTAAAGCCTATCAAAAAGCCATTAAAATTCAGCCTGATTATGCGGTTGCCTACAATAACCTCGGCACAATGTTTTACGCACAAAAAAAATTGACGGCTGCACAGCAAGCGTATGAAAAAGCCATTGCTTTAAAAAATGATTATGCCGATGCAGTGGTTAATCTCGGCATATTATTCACTGAACTTGAAAATGATCGTGATGCGATGCTGCATCTTAAAAAAGCACTCGATATCAATCCCCAATTGTTTACGGCCTTAAATCAACTCAGTGATTTGTATTTAAGACATGATCAATTTGATGAAGCAATTGCGTTACTTTTAAAATCACTGACACAATCCCCGCAAAATATAGCGTTAAATCATCGTCTCGGTGTTGCCTATTTTAGAAAAAAAGATTTTGAAAGTGCTAAAATACAATTCGAAGCGGTATTAATGCTGGATCACAAATACCCTGAGGTGAATCAATATATCGCAAACACCTTACTTGAGATGGGCGATCATGAAAAAGCATTGCATTATTATTTTTGTCAGCTTGAAATAAATCCCTGGTTTGAAACTTGCTATAACATTGGTGTTTTATTGATGATGAAAGAACGCTTAAAAGAAGCGTTACTCTATTTTCATAAAGCGGAACAAATGGATCCCCATGATGTTGCAACACAATTAAATTTAGGCAGCATTTATTTAAAGAAAAATGATATTCATCAAGCGATCGTTTGTTATCAGAAAGCAAATGACATTAAACCCGATGATGCTGAAATTCAGCATATATTGTCCGCATTGACGCAACAAAAAATCCCGGATAATTCACCTGCGGAATATGTGACACATTTATTCGATCAATACGCAGCATATTACGAAAAGCATTTAACAGACGTATTAAAGTATGATGTGCCTAAAAAATTTTTGAATGTGATGCAATTAGAGTATCCGTTTCTTTCAGAGTGTCGGTGGCAAATTGTGGACCTAGGCTGTGGGACGGGGTTGTGCGGTCCATTATTTAAACCCTTTTCGCGTAAATTGATTGGTGTTGATCTTTCTGACAACATGCTACAAATTGCAAAACAAAAAAATTGTTACGATAAATGCATTCTTGATGATGTTGTTGCTTCTCTCAATCGATTTTCAGCAGTTGATTTAATTCTTGCGGCTGATGTCTTTACCTATATTGGCGATTTGGCCCCCGTTTTCTCTGGCGCTAAGAATGCACTCTTAGGCGGCGGCTTATTTATTTTTACCGTTGAAAAAACAACGGCAGAAAACTTTGTGCTTCAAACATCGATTCGTTATGCCCACAGTAAAGATTACCTGGGTGCGTTAATTGCGTTACATCATTTTGAAGTCATGCGATTTGAAAATGTTGAACTGCGAAAACAGAATAATAATCCCGTTGAGGGATATTTGGTGTTGCTAAAGCGATCAGAAACCGAAGCGTAAGTGAGCGTGAAAACCTCCGCAAATCGTGCGCTCAATTGACAGCCTCCAACGGACCCAGTACACGGTATGGGCAGTTTTCACGCTCGCTTACGCTTCGGTTTCTGATCGCTAACGACAAGCTTCACTGCTTATTTGAGTTCAAGTTAATGCCTGGTACGAACACCTGTTTTAGATTAAAATAATCATTCAATAACCAACCAGGCGAATTCTCATGGATGATCATCAAATTAGGCTTATTGTTGCAGCGATTATCATTTTTTTAGTAACGATCGTGTACTGCTGGGTTTTATTTCAAATCATGCAGCGCGTTCCGCGCGATAAGCATCAATTTCCAAGTTGGTTTATTTGGTTGTTTTTAATTCCTTGGATTGGGCTTGTTTTTCAATTGATTATGTTGCCGTTTGGAATTCCCAACACATTTAAAAGAGCTTTCCCTAATAACCAAGATGCCATTAGGGATGCTGACAACTTATTTAAAATGGGGCTTACGCAAGTGGTTCTGACCGTGTTTGGGATGTTTTTGCCAATCCCACCGATCAACCATATTGCATCCGTTGCAGGATTTATATTGTGGATTGTTTATTGGGTGATGATTGTCAAATTCAAGAATACCTATTTGAAAAATGCATAGTTTGGTTTTCTCCAGCCGGGCTCCGAGATAGTCACGTACTACAGGTTGTATGATGCTTACGTAATGGCTCACGTCCCCATAGAAATGCCGCTTTTGCGGGCTTTTTTGTGATAATTCTCGTTAAAATGCTCGATTCTGTTACGATTCTACTGGCGTTGGTTTTCCGTGTGCATCAATGGAAACATAGGTAAAGATGCCTTCAGTGACGCGTCGGTATGAGCCACCCAGTTCGTCTGTTGCGTAGGTTTGAATGCGAATGGTCATTGATGTGCGCCCTACTTTTAATAATTCACCATAACAACAAATAAAATCGCCTACGTGAACCGGCGAAAGAAAAACCATTTTATCGATCGCAACTGTTGTTACACGACACTTACAGCGTTTGCGCGCAATACTTAAACCCGCTAAATCCATATATGAAATGACCCACCCACCAAAGATATCGCCATTCACATTGGTGTCTTGGGGCATAGCAAGCGTTCGAATGGCTAATTCTCCTGCGGGTTCTTGTGTTTTGTTATCGTCGTCTATCATTTTTTGATGCCGCTACGTTTAGGATGCAGCAAATGATGACCATGATATCGGTGGATTAAATCATCCAAAGATAATTTACCAGAACCATGGAACATCATTAACATCAATAATAATCCCCAATTGATATGTTGAGATAATCCGGCCGCGCCTTCAGAAGTCCATAAAAATGGATATGAAATCGCGCAAATAGCATTGTAACAAAAGAAAATAAAAATTAAAAAACGACCGCCTAATCCCAGAACCAATAAGACAGGCAAAATTAATTCTGCGCCGGTGCCTAACACAGCAGCAAAATCAGGTGGTAGCAGGGGAACTTGGTAGACATGCTGAAATAGCATTTTAGTAGATTGCCATGCTTGCACTTTAACAAGACCTGACATAAAAAATACTTGAGCAACCCAAATTCGCGCTAATAAATCCCCAACAGGTGCTAACAAATTAAAAACATGAATAAAGGGGCGAACAATAACAGAAATACTTCGTATCATGCTAATCTTCCTCTCTGGTCAAATTACTTATTTGAATGTTAACATATTCTTTCTTTTTATTCATGCTGTTATAAAAACTCAGGAGTTACGGTTATGGAAGAGTCAACAAAAAAAATAGCTAACGTGGTCATTGCTACCGTGTTGAGCATTGGTGTCGCAGCAATTTCAACGCAGGCTGTCGCAAAATCCAAATGCCCTGTTGAAAAATGCTATGGGATTGCAAAAAAAGCCAAGAATGATTGTGGTACGCCAAAACATGCTTGCGCAGCACAATCAAAATCCGATGGCGAGAAAAATGACTGGATGTTTGTGATGAAAGGTAACTGTGATCGGATTGTAGGTGGTTCGTTGAAACCGTCTGCAGATTCAACGCCAGAAAAAACAGATAAGAAGTAATTTCTCTTCCTCATAAAAAAACCCCAGATTTCTGGGGTTTTTTATGGATAAAAACCATTATTTCGTCACTGCAGCGCCTAATCCACCGCCAGCTGCACCACCGATGATAGCACCACCTGTACCACCAAGCGCACTACCAACACCGGCACCCACGCCACCACCAATCGCTGCACCTGCTGTGCGTTTATCACAACCCGCTAAACTGAGCGCCATTACAACAGATAAAACGGTAATGAGTATTGTTTTTTTCATTGATAATCCCTTATTTTAATTTAATCGTATAAATATATTAATCGATTCAGAAGATCTGATCTAGGAACGTGTACGAATTCGTACACGTTCCCTAGTTTAGGATTCCAAAGCAGATTCAATGGAATCATATTCCTCGAGTTGGGATAAAATGGCATGCATATCAACCAGGGCTCGGTAATCCACAATTTTACCTTTTTCTAAGTGATAAATTGTTACACCCGAATACCGCACTTCACGATAAGTCGGCTTTGTATCGAAAAACCCGCCTAAATGCGTACCGATTGCTGACCAGCGACTCACAACACGACTTCCTTCTGCAATAAATTCTTCCCAGGTAATTGCAAGATCGGGAAATGCAGCTAACCACTTTTCAACAATCCCGCGCATGGTTTCACTGCCTTGAACGGTATTAAATGGGCTGTGAATTTTCGCATCTTGAGCAACCAGCTGATCGATGACCGATAGATTACGATCACCCCAGACTGCTTTTGAATAATCGATGACAATTTCTTTATTACTTTTCATGATATCCCTCCAGTAAATCCGAGAATCCTTTCTCGTCTAAACAGTGTACTCCCAACTGCATTGCCTTGTCATATTTGCTGCCTGGCGATTCCCCTACAATGACCGCATACGTTTTTGCAGAAACGCTACCGGATACCGTCGCACCCAAAGCTTGTAATTTTTCTGATGCTGTATCACGACTCATGGCAGATAAAATGCCTGTGATCACAAATGTTTTGCCCTTTAAAGGCAGTGTCGTCGATTTAGGTTTTGCAATCCAATGCACGCCCAATGTCAGTAATTGTTGAATTAAGTGTTGATTATGTGGCTCGCGAAAAAAAGCGGTGATATGGGCAGCAACGACAGGACCAATATCTGAAATATGTTGTAACTGTAATGCATCCGTCTGCATGAGGGTTTGAAGATCAGAAAATTCAACACTTAATACAGTCGCCGTGGCTTCGCCCACTTCACGAATACCGAGCGCATATAAAAATCGCGCGAAGGTAGTCGTTTTACTTTTTTCAATGGCTGCCAATAAATGATCGGCTGATTTTTCACCCATGCGTGGCAATGCAATTAAAGCGTCGCGATTTAATTGAAATAAATCCGCCGTGTTTTTTATTAATGCATTATCAACTAATAAATCGACAATTTTATCACCGAGTCCATCAATATCCATCGCGCGGCGAGATGCAAAATGTTTAATGGATTCGCGTAATTGCGCAGGACAATACAATCCTGCCGTGCAACGCAAAACCGCTTCACCCTCAAATTTTTCAACAGTGGAATGACAAATGGGACACGCAGTGGGTGTTTTAATTTTTGTTGCAGAGGGATCGCGTTTATTTATCATCGCTTCAACAATTTCTGGAATCACATCCCCTGCGCGGCGAATCATGACAAAATCACCTTCACGAATATCTTTTCGATTTAATTCATCGAAATTATGTAAAGTGGCATTGCTGACCATCACGCCACCCACTAAAACAGGCTTTAAACGTGCGACAGGTGTAATGGCACCGGTACGCCCTACTTGAAATTCAATGCGCTCTACTTGTGTTTCTTTTTCTTCTGCTGGAAATTTGTGTGCAACAGCAAATCGTGGTGCACGCGATACAAAACCAAGATCGTTTTGTAATGCGAGTGAATTCACTTTATAAACGACACCATCGATTTCAAACGGTAATTCAGCCCGTTTTTTTAATATCGCTGCATAATACATTTCACAGGCAGCGATATCGGAAACTGTTTTAGTTTCTTTGCAAACAGGAATGCCCCACTCACGCAATTTTTTCAAAACAGTACTATGTTGTGTCAATATCTCTTTGCCCTCTAAAACAACTAATCCATAACCATAAAATCGCAGCGGTCTCTGCGCTGTGATTTTAGAGTCTAATTGACGCAAACTGCCTGCTGCGGCATTACGCGGATTCGCAAATATTTTCTCGCCTTTTTTTTCGGCGACTGAATTCATCTTTGCGAATTCTTTTTTTGGCATAAAAATTTCGCCGCGAATTTCACAGCGTGAAGGATAATCCGTGCCAAATAATTTCAATGGAATGCTTCGAATGGTCCTGACGTTTTGTGTTACATCTTCACCAACGTTACCATCACCCCGCGTTGCAGCACTGGCCAATTCCCCATTTTTATAGGATAAACTGAGCGCTAAGCCATCCAGTTTCGGTTCACAAACAAATTCGATAGATGCATTTGATTTTAAACGCTGTTGAATGCGGTCATAAAATCCCATCAATTCATCGTGATTAAACACATTGTCCAAGGATAGCATGGGTACAGCATGTGTGATTTGTTGAAAGGCTGCGAGCGGTGCTGCACCCACACGTTGCGTGGGTGAATCAGGATGAATGTGTTGAGGATTTTCTTTTTCAAGGCTTTGTAATTCACGAAATAAACAATCATATTCTGCATCTGAAATTTCAGGATCATCTAACACATAATAGCGATAATTGTAATGATTGATTTGAGCGCGCAAAAAATCAATTTTTATTTCAACTGGCGAGGGTTTGGTCATAATGCTTTATTACGCAAATAAATCCGCTGTCGTTTTACCTGTTTCGAAGGTGCGAATTTGTTGACGGTATTTTACCATGCGATCTTTCGTAAATAATGCACGCTTCTCATCGAATACTTGTCCACCAATATCTTCAACGAGTTGATCAATGGTTTCCAATAAAGAGTCAAATGTCGATAAGGGTTCTTCAACATCGGAACACGAAAAAAATAAACATAACCCTTTGCAGGAAAATGAGCCCATTTGCGCTAAATCAAATGTGCCAGGTGGCACTGATGAAGCACAATGAAACAAAACCGCACCACGACCATCTTTGTGTTCATGCCGATTAAAAATGCGTTTTTTACCATATCGCATGCCTGCAGACAGTAGTGCTTGTAATAATTCGTAACCCGCATAGACGCACCCTTCTGGTGCCATTAAATATAAAACAACCACGCAATCGGATTGACTGCTGGCTGATTTCAGAGCGGAAGATGTCGTTTGTGCGGATAGTGTGGATTTTACTTCTTTCGATCTAATGCCGAGCACATCAAAATCATCTTCTTCGGAGTCAAAGGTGGTTTCAGCTTCTTCTTTCAGTGCAGTTTTTTTTGAAACGGGTATAGGGGCTACGTGTTTTATTTTTCGATAACGATTACTGGGAAGAGGACGATTTTTATGCCAGACATAAATACCGGTTGCTATAAATGCTAGGAAAATAAGAGATAAAATCATCATGATATTTTGTTCCTGTGTTGCTGGTAATGCGCTGCTAAATATTTTTGCACGCTTGCTATCGCGCGCGTTTCTTTCGCTGCTAATAAATAATTTGCGCTTGCGCGCTTGTTGGCACGCGCGCTTCTATCGCTGCTAATAATTTACGTCCTTGATAACATGCGCGTATCTTCGCTGCTAACTTATTTCTACGCTTCAACCATTGCCACTGCTTCTTGCATGTCGACTGAAACGACACGGGAAACACCGGGCTCCTGCATGGTGATACCCATCAGGTGATCCGCCATTTCAATCGTTACTTTGTTGTGGCTGATGATTAAAAACTGTGTATCTTTCGACATTTCTTTCACTAACTGGCAATAACGTCCCACGTTTAAATCATCCAGCGGTGCATCCACCTCATCAAGCACACAAAATGGCGCAGGATTCAGTTGGAACATCGCAAACATCAAAGCGATTGCAGTTAATGTTTTTTCACCACCTGATAACATGTGAATGGTTGTATTTCGTTTGCCAGGGGGTTGCGCTTTTACAATAATACCCGTTGTTAATAAATCTTCATCTGTTAATACGAGTGCCGCTTGACCGCCGCCAAAAATACGCGGAAATAACTGTTGAAAATGATTATTCACTTGGTCGAAGGTATCTTTAAATAAATGGCGCGTTTCACGATCTATTTTTCGAATGGCATTTTGCAGAATTTCCAACGCTTCCACTAAATCAGTGACCTGTTGATCCATATACGTTTTACGTTCGCTCAGCGTTTTAAATTCATCAATGGCTGCTAAATTAATCGGACCTAAACGGTCGATTTTTGCTTGGAGTGAATTTACTTTTTCTTCCCATTCAGGCAAGTTAGCATCAAGAGGTAGTTCAGTGCGTAATGTTTCTAATGCAAAATGCAGTTCTGTAATTTGTTCTTTCAATGTCATTTGACGCACAGACATCTCTTGCTGTGACAAACGCAGATTTTGTTGTTGTTCTTGCAAAGAAGACAAAGACTTCGACAATCTATCCCGCATCAATTCCAATTGTTTTAATTGGTTTTGTTCGGTTTGCAAACGCGCATCAATCGCGCGTAAATCAGCTTCAACAGAAACATGACTATTCAGCGAGATTTGTAGCGACTCAGACCATTCTGCTAATGGGGTATGCACTTCAGATAGTTGTGCTTGCAATGCAGAGCGTCGTTCCGTGATTTGTAATAATTGTTTTTGATTGGCATTTAACGATTGCGTTAAAACGGATAATTGTTTTTCGTTGGAAGATAAGCGAATCCCCCACTCGTCTGCTTGTTGTTTTTTGACTTGCGCATCATTGCGCGCAAAGGACAACTGTGATTCTGCTTCTTGGCGTGCAGAAAATAATATGTCGCGTTGTTCTGACTCTGCGAGTTGTGTTTGTGTAAATTGTGAAATGGTTTCAGTAGCGGTGGATAGTGCTGTTTCACAGGCACCCATTTGCGATTCAATTTGATGAATGTCTGCTTTTAATCGTTGTTGTTGTTGTGACAACGCTTCTAATCGTGATTTTTTAGCACTGAGCGTCGTTTGTGTTTCCGTTAGTGCAGCGCTTGTTTCTTGGAAAATACGATGTTTTGCATCACGTGTTGATTCTAATTGTTCTAATGCTGATTTTGCAGTGGCTTGTGCTTCTTGTAGTTCGGATAATGTTTCTTTTTGTTGTTGAATAGTGGATTGTAATTGTTTCAAATTTCTTTCACGGACTAAAAAACTTTCCTCAGAGGATTGTGATTTGCAAACACGCAACCAATTCGAACCCATCCAGCAACCGTCGCGAGTAATAATGGATTCGCCCGATTGCAGTTCCGATTTAAGCTGTAATGCGTCAGATAAATTTTCTACGACATATACCGTCGATAACCAAACTGGTAATTTCTCGCAGGATTTTATCACTGATAAAATAGTGGGATGTTTGCTATTCCTGCTTCCACTCGCACTTCCGCTTTCTAGAAAAGTAATTTCACCCTTTGAAAAATCATTGAGCGCATGATCCAGTGTGTGAATGGAATCAACACAAATTGCATCAAAATAATTTCCCAATACGGTTTCAACCCCTAATTCCCAGCCGGCTTCGACATGAATGATTTTTCCGAGCTGAGATTGCTGTGTTAATCCGTGCGCAGTTAACCATGCTTTTGCTTCGGCTTGATTGTCTTGTAAAGCAGCATCCTGTAACGCGCTTAAAGAAGCGTGTTGTGCTTCCGATTTTTGTAAGTCGCCTTGCATTTTTGAAACAGAGGATTGCGCATCTAAATGCGCTGTGCGTTGCGTTTGAATCGATTGAGACAATTGCGCTATGGTGGCTTGAATTTCGGCAATATTCTCTTTCAATGCGTCTACTTTTTCAGACAAGGGATCCATCTCATCGGATAAATGCGTTACTGAAATAGTCGATAATTGGGTTTGTATATGTGTGCATCGATCATTTAATTGTTGTTGTTGTGTTTCGTAATGACGCCTGTTGTTTTTAGCAACTTCAAGTTGCTGATTCGTTTTTGAAATTTGTTCTTGAAAACGATCGCACCCATTTTGTGATTGACGCATGTGTTGTTCAGCATGATGTAACACTTGATTAGCATCTTGCATTACCTGCTGAAGATCGTTGGCTTGCGGTTTCAAATCGGAAAGTTCTTCAGTCAATATTTCAATTTGTTCTGTTTGCGCGGTGGCTTGATGGGTTAATTCATCGAACAACGATTCTGATTCAGTCAGCTCACGTTCCCATTGTCTTATTTGTTCTTGTTTGTGTTGAATTTGTTGTTCTAAGCGCGCAATTTCAGCGCCCAACCCATAAAACTTTTTCTGAATATCGTTTTTTTCATCGAGTAAGGTATGCGATGCCAATCGTGATTTTTCAATGTTAGTTTCACATTCACGTTGTTCGGTGAGTTGCGATTCATGTGCTAAAACAAGTGCTGAAATTTTTGCATTTGTTTCGGATAATTGGGTTTCGAACACAGTCCATTGCAATGCTTTCATTTGCGCATGCATCAAACGTTGTTCTTGTTGTAAGGTTTTATATTGTTCCGCTGCATTGGATTGGCGTTGCAAGTGACGCAATTGTTTGGTGAGCTCTTCACGCAAATCATTTAAGCGATCTAAATTGTCTTGCGTGTGGCGAATACGATTTTCAGTTTCACGACGACGTTCGCGGTATTTTGAAATGCCAGCCACTTCTTCGAAATGTGCACGCATGTCTTCAGGCTTTGCTTCTACAAGCTGCGAAATCATCCCTTGTTCGATGATGGCGTAGCTGCGAGGACCGAGACCGGTTCCTAAAAATAAATCGACTAAATCACGGCGACGTGCTGGCACCCCATTGATGTAATAATTGGATTGTCCATCGCGCACCACTTCACGACGTATCGAAATTTCAGAAAAAGCGGCATATTCGCCCGTAATTCGACGATCGGAATTATCAAATGTTAATTCGACCGCTGCTTTTCCAACAGGTTTTCTACCCGTTGTACCGTTGAAAATCACATCGGACATTGATTGTCCGCGCAATTGTTTCGCTGAGGTTTCACCAGTAACCCAACGAATTGCATCAACAATGTTGGATTTACCGCAACCGTTGGGACCAACGATCGCATTCATGTGGCTTAATACAGGGATGCTGGTTGCATCCACAAAAGATTTAAAACCGATGAGCTGAATACGCTTTAATTGCATAATAGTTCTGATTTCGCTGGTTAAAAGTTGGGGCTAGTGTACCGAAAACGTGAATAAATGAACAGTAAATGCGCACCCAAAAGATGCGCATTGACCGTATAAATTACGCAGTCACCTTTTGCATTTGAACTTCTTTTTGTACTGTTGCCAATGCTTTTACCCAAGGATGATGATTTTGAAGATTTTCAGGCAATCCGCGTAAGGCGGCATTTGCTTGCATCGCCGTTGGATATTGACCATAAGTGAGCATGTACCATGATTTCCCAGCTAATTGGGTGCGATAGTAGTGCGCTTTATCTCCCAACTGATGGGCGGCAACAAATGCTTTTACTTCACTTAAATGAGTACTTCCCATCAGTTGTATCGTGTATTCTCTTGCGCTGTTCGATGCGACTTTTACAGGCGTAGATGCTGACATATCTGCTGCAGCCGAGACATTCGATCCAACCTTCATGGGTGCATTCGCTGCTACAGCCGCTGCAGACGCATCTTTGGTTGCTTGAGCCACAATCGGTGCTGCATTATTCGATAAACGGGGGTCGTTAATCGATTTTGAATGATTGTCGGATAAAGGCGGCATGCCTTGTGATGGCACGGGATTTTCGGTGCTGTTTGTAGGTTGATTAGCGGCAGTGGTATTACTTGTGCTACCAACAGATCCTGATGTATTTTCCGACTGTGCGTGATTATAAGCGGGCAGTTGACTTGTAATGGGCGCTGTTGGGACAGTTGAATTCATTTTATCCACATCTACCGGTTCCTGCTGGACGATTGTATCGCCAACGCCTCTTGTAGGAGGTGCGCCTTCAGAGACTTCACGGTGTAAATCCGTAAAAGTTGCGCCCGAATTAATCAAGGACCACGCTTTTTTCGCAAGTGGTTGACCTTGCGCTGCCGATCGCTGAATCCATAATTCACCCGTTTCGCGATCTTTGGCTGTCCCAATACCATAGTAATACATATAACCCAACGCATATTGAGCATCAGCACTGCCATTTTCAGCAGCCTGCTGAATTTTTGTAATCGAGCAACCATATTTCATTAGATAAGGATTGCTTGCGCATCCGGGTACATGGCTGGATTGTGAACTATTTGATGTGGGGGGGTGCTGACATCCTGTCATTAAAGCCGTTAAAGCGATTACAGCAACACCACAAACTAACGTCGACTTGATATTCATCGCAATGATTCCTTTGCAAAGTTTCCACGAAAACAGATGCTATTGTGCTTGAAATAAAAAATTGATTCAAATATAACAACACACTTCGTAGGAGGTTTGAGGCATAAAAACAAAAAAACCCGTGGGACCAGCGTTCCCACGGGTTTGATCGATACTAGGGAGTTCACAATTTTAGGAAACTTTAAGTCACTAAGGAACCCAACTCGGATTCCATTTCGATTTATTTAAAACAGTGCTTGTCATAACAGATCCTCCTTGGTTGATGGTTTACCACGAGTTCTATAAGCGCTTTCCAATCGGCCGGTTCAACATCCTGTCAAACTTTTATCCGAATGAGCCAGAGCTCATGATCAACAGTAACATACTGCATTTTTCGGACAACCCACTTTCAAAAAAATATTTTTGAGATCGTTTTTAGTGACTGTTGTATTTTCAGTTGCTTATCTTTTTTTGATTTTTTTGATCCTCTAAAATCAAAAGGTTGGTTATTTTAATTGTGTGTAATGACGGCGTCTATATTGAGACATTTCGCACAAGGCACTAAGATATTTGCGTTTCTCTCTACAGGTGATGTATTTTATTTGAGTAACCGCGTCAGATCATTGACGGTTGCATATACCATCATCGTGAGCAATAAAATAATGCCGATGTTAATCAGCAATACTTGAATACGCATCGGAATTGATTTTCTCATCACGCCTTCAATCACAAAAAACATAAAATGCCCGCCATCTAATGCCGGTATTGGCAAAAGATTCAAAACACCCAAAACAACGCTAATTAGTGCGATAAATTGCAAATAAGTCGTCAAACCTTCTAGCGATGCCATACCCGCTGTTTGAAAAATAGAGACTGGCCCTCCCAATGTTTTTAGTGAGATACGACCCAGCAGCATTTGCTTAATGACGACCAAATGGAAAATCACCCATTGCTCAGTCAATTTTACAGATGGCTTGCCCGTCAAATACCAGGGATATTGTTCTTTGATTTGCATGCTCTCAGGAATTTTAATAGATTTTGGATGAATCCCCAAAAACCCCATCTTATCTTTTTCACCAATCTGTATGGGAATACGTTTGAGTATATTATTGCGTCGAATCGTGACGATTGCAGATTGATTGGGGTGTTTCTCTACCCATTTGACAAGTGCTTGCCAAGAGAGCACCGGCGAGTGGTTAATCTCGAGAATGTGGTCATTTTCACGCAAGTCACTTTTCGATGCCGGTGAATCAGGCAGGATGGAAGCAATGATGGGAGGAATGTTTGGAACGTATGGCGTAAACCCTAAGCTGCTTAATAAATCAGGTTTTAAGGGATCAAATTGCCAATGCTGTAAATGAATAGTGCGCGTGATGGGTGTTTGTGTGTTTCGGGGTAATAGGACAATCGGTATCTCCTGTTTATCACCCATATGCGTAATCAAAAACATGACGACATGCTGCCAATCATTTGTTTTCCAACGCCCCATTTGAATGATTTGGTCACCTGACTGTAAGCCGGCTTTTGACGCAATACTGTCTGGCTTTACATCACCAATAATTGGCTTGATTTGTGTGATGCCGATCATAAAAACAATCGCAAATATGACGGTCGCTAAGATTAAATTCGCAATGGGGCCTGCCAGAACAACCGCCATTCGTGCCAATAACGATTTACTTTCAAACGGATCGCCCGCTGATCCCAGGTGTGACTGTGATGGATCTTGCGCTGACATGGCGTCTTGCATTTTGACATAACCACCGAACGGCAGAAATCCAACCACATATTCCACCCCGCTTTTTGCGCGATATTTGAAAATCGGTTTGCCAAAGCCAATCGAAAAACGCAATACTTTGATGCCAACAAAACGTGCAACGATAAAATGTCCATATTCATGGATAACAACAACGATGAAAAAAGCGAAAATCGAGCCGATGAGGGCGATGAGGGGTGACATGTATCGCGTCCTTGAAAGAAAAAGCGTGTTCGCCATTATCTAGAATTTATGGGGTGAGCGCAATTTTCGCGACAACCAGTTGGTTTTTCGACCAAACTGCGTATAATCGCCCCACTATGGCCAAAAGATCACGACGTAAACGAATTCCAACAGACATCATTACCGCAAAAGTGACGCAACTGAATCATGAGGGGCGCGGTATTGCGCACGTCAATGCTAAAGCCACTTTTTTGTTTGCTGCGCTGCCTGGGGAAACCGTCAACTTCCAATATACAAAATGTCATCGCCAATATGACGAAGGCACTGTGGTTGAGGTGCTCGAAAAATCAAATGATCGCGTCACACCCCGCTGCCCTCATTTTGGTGTGTGCGGTGGTTGCAGCATGCAACATATATCGTCTGATACACAACGCATGCATAAACAAGCAGTACTACTCGAACATTTTCAACATCAGGCAAATTGTCAGCCAGAAACGATTATGGAACCGTTGTCTGCGAATGCGTGGGAATATCGCCGTCGTGCGCGCTTATCAGTACGTTTTGTCCCTAAAAAAGATGCAGTATTGGTGGGGTTTCGTGAGCGTGGTACGAGTTTTGTTGCAAAGCTCGATGCCTGCGAAATTTTGCATCCTGCGATTGGACGAAAAATAAAAGCGCTCGGTGAATTATTCATGCAGTGTGAAATGAAATCTCATATTGCACAAATCGAAGTTGCCATTGGTGATAATGCCGCTGCTATTGTCATTCGTCACATGGTTGAATTACCGCAAATAGATATTGATAAATTAATTCATTTTGCACGCGACAATGATCTACATTTGTATTTTCAGCCGAAAGGTCCCAATACGATTCATCCTATTTTTCCCGAAAATCCCGATGAATTATTTTACGAAATACCCGATCACCAAATTAAAATGGTTTTCAAACCTTCGCAATTCACGCAAATTAATCAAGCCATTAATTTAAAAATGATTAATCGTGCGCTGGAATTATTGGATTTGCAAAAAACAGATCGTGCATTAGACTTATTTTGCGGTATTGGTAATTTTTCATTGCCGATGGCGAAATATTGCGGTGCTGTAGTGGGTGTCGAAGGCGCAGAAAATTCAATTATCCAAGCACAAAAAAACGCAATTGCAAATGATATCCAGAATGTCAGCTTTTACACGCAAGATCTTTTGGCTGATTTGTCACAAGCGGTTTGGAGTAAAGATCGTTACGATAAAGTATTGCTCGACCCTGCACGCGTTGGTGCAAAAGAATTAATGCCGCATATTGCTGTGTGGCAGCCTGAACGCATAGTGTACGTTTCCTGTAATCCCATCACATTAGCGCGAGATTCAAAAGCATTGTTAGCGCTGGGATATCGACTCGACAAAGCCGGCGTGATGGATATGTTCCCGCAGACGGATCATATTGAGGCGATTGCGCTATTTGTCCGGGATTGCGTTTGAGCGATTACCCTGAAATTTGGAGCGGATACCATAAATTTGATCGACTTGAACTCAATTGCTCACCCCAGCAAATAATCAGCCATTTCGTTAATTTGCGCTAGCCAAATCAAATCGTTTTCGTTAGAATCCCTCCTCATTTACTTGAAAGTTCGAATAAAATTGTTTAGAATTTGACCAAACATGGTATTTTCTAACCATCTGTTTTTAAAGGGGTAGCCATTCGGGTCACCTCGCAACGATATGTTGTGAACTCCGCCAGGCCCGGAAGGGAGCAACGGTAACAATAGACTCGGGTGCTGAGATCTGGCTTTTGTGGCTACCCTTTTAAAAATAGGAACTCATTGAAGGCGCAACTATGACTTATCTGGCTTTAGCCCGAAAATGGCGTCCAAAGCAATTCAATGAGATTGTTGGTCAACCGCACGTCGTCAAAGCACTCACACACGCACTCAGTCAAAACAAAGTCCATCATGCCTATTTGTTCACAGGCACACACGGGATTGGCAAAACAACCCTCGCCAGAATATTTGCAAAGTGTCTCAATTGTGAAACGGGTATTACAGCAACCCCTTGCGAAAAGTGCGCGCATTGCCAAGAAATTGATAGCGGACGTTTTCCAGATTTATATGAAATCGACGCGGCTTCTCGCACAAAAGTGGAAGATACGCGCGAATTGTTAGATAACATTCCCTACGCGCCCCTCAAAGGTCGCTTTAAAGTGTATTTAATCGATGAGGTGCACATGCTGTCAGGGCATAGTTTTAATGCCTTATTAAAAACACTGGAAGAACCACCCTCTCATGTGAAATTTTTATTGGCAACCACCGATCCACAAAAATTACCGGCCACCGTATTATCACGCTGCCTGCAATTTCATTTAGCCAAAATGATGCCTGAACAAATAGAAACGCAATTGGCTTTTATTTTAGAATCCGAAAAAATTGCCTTTGAAAAAGATGCATTGCCCTTCATCAGCTATTCTGCAAACGGCAGTATGCGTGATGCATTAAGTCTACTGGATCAATGCATCGCCTATGGCAATGGTAAAATCACGGCATCAGAAACCCAAAAGATGCTGGGTTTGTCAGATCAAATTGAAATGGTCGCTTTGTTAAAAGCCATTCACGCCAATAATGCAGAAGGTGCATTAACACTCACCAAAAACTGGGCTGAAAAAGGTGTAAACTTCACACGGTGTTTGTCTGAATTACTCACACAGCTTTATCAAATTGCCGTATTACAATCAATCCCACAAGCAACATTACAAATATCCAATCCAGAATTAAAAAATTGCGCCCGTGAAATGTCACGTGAAGCAGTACAATTGCATTATCAAATCGCACTGATTGGACAACGTGATTTACCACTCGCTCCTACCGCACAAATTGGTTTTGAAATGATCGTGTTACGCATGATGGCATTTATACCTGAAAAAACAGCGGAACATGTGTCAGAAGTGTCGGCGGAAGCCGGCACGCGTTCTGCACATAACAAACCAACAGCAACACCGCTAAAAACCAGCGCACCTACTACACCACAAAACAGTTCAACAGACTGGAATACCGTGTTACAACAGTTAAAATTAACAGGCCCTACCCTAGCACTGGCAAATCATTGCGGTATGCGCGAATTGACAAATGATGCACTACATCTCACGTTACAGCCCAAATACAGCGCGTTATTAAATGCAAGACAACAACAACGGATTCAAGACGCCATAACTTTGCATATGAATCGCCCCGTCAAAGTGACGATCAGTATTGCAGACAATAAAACGGAAACGCCGGCAGATCTCGCTGTGCGAACGCAAGAAGCACATAAACAATCAGCAAAAAAGGCTATTTCAGCTGATCAAACCCTACAACGGATCGTAAAAACTTTTGATGCTACTGTCATTGAAGACAGCATCGAACCTTTCAATTAAATCATTAACCAACTGGAGAACACCATGTCAGATCAATTATTGTCAGATATCAAAAACAGCATTATGGATATGCAAACACAAATGCAATCCACCTACCAAAACTTAGCCGACATTAAAGTCAGCGGCGAATCTTCGGATAAAACAGTCAAAATCACGATGACTGCCACCTATGGTTTTGAAGATATCGATTTCAACGATAAAGCATTGCAAGGTGGCGTAAAAGAATTTAAATTGCGCATTCGTGAAGCATGGAAAAACGTGGTTGAAAAAATTCAACAAGCCACACAAGCAAAAACAATTGAATTATTACAACAAATGCAAATTCCTGACGAAATTAAAAACTTATCGATACCTGCTGATCAACAAGCCATTGAACAAGTTAAAGATGAAGAGGAAGGTGGTACTGGTACAGCGAAATAATCAGCTGATACGACTTTTATTGTGTTTAGTCCACTGACAAAACAATTAATCGATGCGTTTCGTGCGCTGCCGGGTGTAGGACCCAAATCAGCGCAACGTCTCGCCTATCAATTATTGACAGATAAAGGTCGCGAAAAAGCGCAAACCTTGTCTGATGCTTTAAAACAAGCCGTTTTATCCGTGGGACAATGTGAGCGGTGTCGTCAATTCACAGAACAAACGGTGTGTTTATTGTGCAGTAATCCAAAACGTAATCACACGTTGCTATGTGTCGTTGAAAGTCCTGCTGATATGATCGCCATTGAACAAACACATGCATTTAACGGATGTTATTATGTGTTACATGGACACTTGTCACCACTGGATGGTGTTTCTCCTGACAATATAGGCATTCCGCACTTATTGTCGCGCTTGCAACAAGAACCTATTGTAGAAATTATTCTTGCAACAAACCCGACGATTGAAGGAAAAGCAACCGCGCAATATTTGGTGAATCATATTGATACGCAAAAAATACAGTGCACGCGAATCGCACATGGCGTGCCTATTGGCGGCGAATTGGAATATTTGGATGGCAGCACGCTATCACATGCTTTTTATTCACGACAACCTATTGGAACATGAACGAAATAATTTTATAAAAACGAGGTATTAACATGTTTGACGGTAAATTTAATTTAGGCAATATTGCGAGCTTGATGAAAAATGCTGGCAAAATTCAAGAGATGATGAAAGAAGCGCAAGAAAAATTAGCGAAGATTGAAGTGATTGGTGAAGCCGGTGCAGGCGCCGTGCAAATCAAAATGAATGCGCAAGGCTATGCACTGGCAGTCCACATTGATGATGATATTTTAAAAGAAGATAAAATCATTCTACAAGATCTTATTGCAGCTGCAATTAACGATGGCACTAAAAAAATTGAAAAAGAGAAAGAGAAGTTGGTGGGTGGTGCTGGGATGTTGAACGGGATGTTGTCGGAAGAAGAGAAATAATCGTAACAGTTCAGGCCCATAGGAACGTGTACAAAATAACTTTTACAACTGGCGCCCGAGAGGGCGGTTAGATTTAAACGTTCTGATTGAAGAAATGCGAAGGAATACTGCATAAGTCTTTCGAGCATTTCTGAATGAAGAACGTTTAAAGATGACCGCCATATCGGGATGTCAGTTGTAAAAGTTATTTCGTGCACGTTCCATATCATTGCCCGCAAGTCTCATGGTCTCCAAGATGCGTAGCAGAACCGCGCACGCAGCGAAGTAAGCGGGTAAGGTCATGCTACTTATGGACTTCTGAGCGTATCACTCCATTACCCGCTTACTCCGCTGCGCTGCGTGCGCGGTTCTGAACATAGCACGAGCGAGCGTCAGAATATTCACGCATGCTTCGGCCATCGCCGCAACAACACATCTGCAACGGTTGCTAACGGAATCGCAAAAAACACACCCCAAAAACCCCAAATGCCTCCAAATACCAATACAGATAAAATAATTACGATCGGATGAAGATCCATCGTTTCAGAAAATAAAAGCGGCACTAATAAATTCGCATCCAGTAAAATAATCACTGCATAAGCAATCATTAAATAGAAAAAATGCGGCTCCATACCCCATTGCATTAATGCAATAATCACCACAGGAATCGTTACGACCACCGCACCAATGTAAGGAATGATGACTGATAACCCGACCAACACGCCGAGCAATGTCGCGTATTTCATCCCTAAAATAGCGAATGTGATTAATGTAGCAACACCCACAGCGATGACTTCAATGACACGTCCTCGCACATAACAACCAATTTTTTCATTCACATCATTCCAAACATCAGTGACCAAACTGCGATGCTTAGGTAAAAACTGCGCAAACCAACGCAGGATAGTTTCCGAGTCTTTTAAAAAGAAAAACAACAACAACGGCACTAAAATGAAATATAAAATTGCCGTTATTAAATTAGGGATAAATGCCCATGCGTGTTTTAACGCAATTTGTCCCGTGGTCGCAAATTCATTTTGAATAAATACAATCGTTTGTTGTAAACGGGTATCTGAAAAGAAAACAGGATAACGTTTCATCAGTGCAGTAACCCACTGATGTCCGTGCGTAAAAGCACCCGGCAATTCTGACACTAAGTTTTGCAACTGCCTGATAATAACTGGCAAAAGTCCTACCAATGCAAATATGACTAGCCCAACAAAAACCAAAAACACAAGTATCACCGCTAAAAAATGGGGGCACTTCCAACGTTTCAGTTGACGAACGACTGACTGCAATAAGTATGCCAACACAATGCTGATCAATACCGGCAAAAAGAAATGTCCAAAAAACTCGAGGAATAGCAGCATAAACAGAACGGTAAAAAACAAACCCACTGCAGCTGGATCTGAAAAATTTCGTCGGAACCAATCGGAAATCGACACCAACAACGGGTTTGAATGACTCATGTAATACACCTAGTTCTTCATGATAATTGTTGTATTTTAATATAATTCGTCTGATGATAGCTATTCGTATTTAAGGCTTTTCGCGTAAATGATATTCACGATCAAGCTAATTTCGGCGGTAAAGTGGGAAATCGCGCACCCGGGTTGGATGCGCGATTTTAATGATAACAAACCTATTTCGAGATCGGTTTGAAATTATCTTTCACATCTTGGCCAATGGCATACGCTTCAACAACCATGCCTTTAAAGTGATCATAAGTCATATAGTAATCGCCTTGATCGCCCGCGCCGGTATTCCATGAGTTACGAATGCGTAACAATCCACATTGCTGGTTCGTACTTGTACCGTCCAAATACGTTGCACAAGCATTGTCATCATAACCATCGATAATAATTTCATGTCCTTCCATCGGATTATTATTTTGGAAGTCTTGTTGAATTTGCGTTGTCATCACCCAAGTATCGTTTGCAATATTATCGTATTGTCCCGCCGCACCGACTTGGCCTACATTGCCATCGATCAATGAACCAAACACAACACGATAGCCTTGATTAATTGCCGCTTTCACATTACTCAAGGCAACGGTTGCTTGGGCTGGCGTGATGGGTGCAAAAGAACCGTCATAAGAGACGATAGGCGTCCAATCGGTCTGATCAAAGCTCAACGCACTATGCGCCGTAAAAAGTGCTGCAGTCATCGCAGAGCCATCGTCTGGGCTGTAGGCAGGATAGCTTTTTAATCTGCCACAACCTGTTGCATGTTGATATTGTTTATTGATGAAACCATATTGATTGATTTGGCCAAATACGAGATATCCAAACGAACCATCCCATGCGCCATCACCACCATCCAGTGTTTTACTCAGTTCTAAATTGCACAATTGACTGACTTCTGCATCACCCGACAAAGAAAGCATCGCATTGATTGCCCCAGTCGTTGCAAATGTTGCGCAGGTGCCCCACTCTCCTTGATCCAACACCTGTTCACCATTCATACCCAGGTATTTTGCTGCGGGTAAATCTTGTCCTTTCAATGTCAAAGCGCCCCGTTGAAAAGGATTTTGTAAAATATCTGTCAATCGTTCCGATACTTGTTTTGCAACATTCGGCGACAAGGTAACGTTCATTAAACGAATAATTTTAGTTTGGTGGTTTGCTAACGTAATTTTGTGGGGAATGCTGCCATCAACACGCAATCCTTGATTCAACAACGCTTGATAAGAATGATCAGCAGCAAACACAGAAGTAGCACTTGCAACTAAGGCAACTGATAAAACAAGACTATTTTTAATCATAGTAGAGAAGCTCCTTTTCCTTGTGGTTAAAATGTACCTAAAGATCCTAGCACGCAAGGAAAGTGAGACGCTATACCGCGCTTCAAACTACCGGCTTTACCGGTAGTACGTGATTCTGAACGCTACTCAATCAATGCCAAACAACCTCTTAAAATTCGCACTGGTTTTTTCAGCCACCAATTCCACAGAAACATTTTTAATTTCTGCGATTTTTTCAGCAACATACCGCACATATTTCGGTTCATTCGTTTTGCCACGAAAAGGAACGGGGGCTAAATAGGGGGAATCGGTTTCAATTAGCATATTTTCGAGCGGCACATAGTGTGCAACTTCCACCAACTCTTTTGCATTTTTAAACGTCACAATGCCTGAAAATGAAATATAAAAATTCAAATCCAGCGATGCTTTCGCCATTTCTAAGCTTTCCGTAAAACAATGCATCACACCGCCCACTTCACTGGCACGCTCTTCTTTCATAATGGATAGCGTGTCATCACGCGCATCGCGGGTGTGAATAATTAACGGTTTTTTGGCGATTTTTGCAGCACGAATGTGATCACGAAAACGTTTTCGCATGACTTCCAATTTGTCGGAATTATAAAAATAATCTAAACCGGTTTCACCAATCGCAACCACTTTAGGACGTTTCGCAAAATCAACTAATGTCTCGACACTTAAATCATCTTCTTCTTTTTCACTGGGATGTGAACCCACGCTCGAAAAAACATGCGCATAGTTTTCAGCGATATTTAAACATTTTTGTGCGGTATCCATATCTACCGCAACGCACAACATCGCATCAACACCCGCCGCGAGTGTATCCTGCATAAAGCGATCAAACGCATTAGCATCTTTATAAACCTCTAACATGTAGGGATGACAATGTGAATCAATAAACATAATCATTATCCAATTTTAGCGCCACCCACTTAGCTATATCATTTCATTTTAAAAGCGAAACTCTCTTTCCAATTCGACCGACAATCTCGATCGATCTTCGTCAATCTGCGCTTTATCTGCAACAGGTAAATCTTCTTCAACATGCGTGTAATGCACGGTGCGCGACGCAGGAACTCTGAGGCGCAAATACTGTGACACTTCTTCGCAATGACTAAGCTTATCATCCATAAACAATACTGTTTCAACGCCTTGAAAAAGACTTAAACCCAGCGATGTATTGATAAACGCATCTAAACACAGTTTTTTCGAACGTCCGCTGCAAAAAATAACGCCTTGTTTAAAGATAGCATCATCAGAGCAATCTTTAATGGATACAGGCAATGTCATTGTCTCGGCATCATGATGTGAAAATTGAATACCGAGCTCGGCTAATCGCTGCAAGGTGATATCTGAAATGCAAGAGGTGCGCGTCGTTAATCCTAATACAGAAATATTGTTTTCTTTCAACTGCGCTAATAATGCTGGCACGCAATCTTCCGTCGTAACGTGTTGCGCGTGCTGTTGAATAATAAAATATTCACTGAGCAATAACAGATACATAGTGTGAAAATCAGGGGAGGTTTTATCAAGTTGACTAAACACGGCAGAAAACCAAATATCACTGCCATAACCCGATTGTCGGGTCCTGGATGCATTGGGGCGATATCCGATTGTTATCAACAAGGTATTATCAATATCGAAAATCGCAACTGACTTTTTGCCTAATGTTAATAATTGTTGAACACTCAGAGAAAAATCGACAGATTGCTCAATACTGGCTGTGCATTCGTTCATGGATTGCATATTTCGACGTTTTTGAATTAAGAGCAATATCACCACAAGCTGCAACACGAAAAATCCTGACAAGGCCGACAATACCATTCGTGATTGCCATGTATCTCTCACTGATTCTGGATTTTGTGGTGCTGATGCATATCCTGCATATCCTGCAATCAACGTGCTCGCAAAAATTAAAAGCCGATCAGCGATTTCTTTTTGCGAATAATGCGGAAACCAATTTTTACTGGCTATTACACGCTCTCCAATTCTTGAGAAATCAACCATATTATTACTAGCATGCGTAAACCATAAGCGCCAACTTTCTGGATTAGTATTATTTTGTCGCATTGTATTATAACTCCCTTTGTCATTGAAATGCGTCAGGATCGCGCATTCATCTGTGAACACTTTTCAAATTCAATAAATACGTCCTCTAAACACAACTGGTGATTCAAATTGATATTTTTAGAGATCATTGATTTTTTCTCTAATAATTTTTCAATGAATTTTTGAAGCGCTAAGACACAAATGCCTTCAGCCACCTTCAATAATTGACGATGCACATCATGATTAATAATATGTTTTGCATCGACTGATAACTGAATACGTGAAATATCAACGCATAATAAAATTAACATTTGAATACTGTTTTCCAGCGATATTTTCAACCAAGCGGGATTAAGCGCGATAGGATTTTCGCGATGCAATTGAATATCGTCGAGATGCTTTAACAATTGATCACGCAGTGTGAGATCACTATTGTGCAGGCGCAAATCAATATGCTTACTTGAAAAAAATATTTTTTGACAACGACTCACAATCGTTGCGGGTAACACACTCTTTTGATTATCGATCAAAAACATAATGACTTTACCCTGCGGCTCTTCCAATGTTTTCAAGAGTGCATTTGCAGCCATCATTGGCATCGCATCGGCAGGAGAAATGACAATGACTTGGTATCCGCCTGCATGCGCTGTTTGTGCTGTCTTCTGTGTCATTTCACGAATCTGATCGATTTTAATCGTGTGTGATTTATCGATCGGTTGTATCAATAAAAAATCAGGATGGCTTTCCGCTTGCATCCATAAACAGCTGCGACACTGTCCGCATGACACTGCGCGATCACGAGGACTGCACTCACACAATAAAAATGCTGCAAATTGTCGCGCAAACTGTGTTTTTTTCAGTCCAGCAGCACCCGACAATAAATAGGCATGCGATAACCGATTTTGCAAAAAAGCATTTTGTAATAATTGCCATTGGGATGATGTACTCACACACTCACACTCACACTCACACTCACACTCACACTCACACTCACACTATTTTATCTAACGCTTGTTTTATTTGTTCCTGCACATTCTCTAATGACGCATCTGCTTTGATAATTGAAAATCGTTTTGGGAATTGTGCTGCGCGCTCTAAATACGCATTACGTACGCGATTAAAAAAATCAATCGACTCTTGTTCAATACGATCTTTTTCGCCCCGTTGATGAATACGCGACAACCCAATTTCAACCGGCGCATCCAGTAACAGCGTTAAATCGGGTTGCAAATCACCTTGCACCCACGTTGTGAGAGTTTGTAACCGATCAGTTGAAATGCCACGGCCACCGCCTTGATAGGCAAAACTGGCATCGGTGAAACGATCAGAAACCACTGTTTTTCCCGCTTGTAATGCAGGTTTAATCACATGCGCAATATGTTGTGCGCGCGCTGCAAACATGAGCAACAATTCTGTTTCGGGTAAAATGCTTTCATCCAGGCGATGTAATAATACATCGCGAATCGCCTCACCCGTTTTCGTCCCACCCGGCTCACGCGTAAACACACTCTCTATATTTTTTTCCAATAAGACTGTTTTGATAAATGAAAGTGCAGTACTTTTGCCAACGCCTTCGCCACCTTCGAGGGTAATAAAACTCACACTCACACTCCCACTCCCACTTATCAGTGAGATGCTTCTAATGTTTGACGATACAACTTCACTTGCTTCAAATGTTCCGCATACGTTTTTGAAAAATGATGTCCACCACTGCCCGTTGCGACATAATATAAATAATCCGTTTTATCAGGATGTAATGCAGCGAAAATCGATGATTGGCTCGGCATACAAATCGGCGTTGGCGGAAGACCCTTAATTAAGTACGTATTATAGGGTGTTTTTGTTTCTAAATCTGTTTTGGTAATTTTCCCTGTAAATGTTTTTTCTAACCCATATTGCACAGCGGGATCAATTTGCAAACGCATGTGTTTTTCCAACCGATTCAAAATCACACTCGCAATAATGGGCTTCTCTGAATCGACCGATGTTTCGCGTTCAATTAAGGATGCAGCAATCAATGCCTCATACGCATTTTGATAAGGCAAATGGGTTGCACGATTTTGCCAATCGGTATTCAATATTTTTTGCATCTTCAAATAAGCGGTTTTTAAAACGGAAATGTCTTTATTTCCCCATGTAAAAAAATAAGTGTCGGGATAAAATAAACCTTCTGCGTGATTTTCCGACGCATTTAACGTTTTCAAAATGGCTTGGTCTGATTGATTCGTCAACGTTTGATTTAAATCAGTATCGTGCGAAAGTGCTGCTCGGATATCTGGGAATGTCCATCCATTCACAATGGTCAAACGGTGGTTGACCAAATCCGTTCCCTTGATCATATGTCGCAACAACGTCCAGGCAGTCATGGGATATTTGATTTCATATTCGCCATAACGCAATTGATATCGATCCCCTTTTAATTGAACCAACCATTCAAATACCAATGGATGTTGAATTAATTTTTGATCGTATAACTGCTGCGCTAACGTAGAAACTTGCTGATTTGGAAAAACTTTAATGGAGGCTGTCACGCCTGGCTGAACAATGGGGATTTGAAAAAAATCATGAACAACCGTGATGATATATAAAAAAATAAGAATGCCAATAATTGAGAAGATTTTTTTTGCCATCTCACACTCACACTCACACTTTTTTAAATATCAAGCTACCATTCGTGCCACCAAATCCAAATGAATTTGACAACACCACATCGATCTTAGTTTGACGTGCGGTATGCGGCACTAAATCAATATCACATCCTTCATCCGGATGATCAAGGTTAATCGTGGGAGGCGCCACTTGATCACGAATCGCTAATATAGAAAAAATAGCTTCAACAGCACCTGCTGCACCGAGCAAATGTCCGGTCATGGATTTTGTTGAGCTAACCATACACTGGTAGGCATGATCACCGAATGCTTTTTTAATCGCCAATATTTCTAAATTATCAGCCATTGTGGATGTGCCGTGCGCATTCACATACTGCACTGCTTCAGGATTCATTTTTGCATCACGCAATGCGTTGATAATCGATTGAGAAGTACCCCGCGCATTCGGTTCTGGCGCCGTCGTATGATACGCATCTGCACTCATCCCAAACCCTGCAAATTCCGCATAAATTTTTGCGCCCCGTTTTTTTGCGTGCTCTAATTCTTCTAACACCACAACACCAGCGCCTTCACCCAAAACAAAACCATCACGATCTTTGTCCCAAGGGCGACTGGCCTTCGTGGGCGCATCATTACGTGTTGAGAGGGCTTTGATAATATTAAAACCACCGATGCCTAATTCAGTTGTCACCATTTCAGTACCGCCGGCAAGCATCACGTCAGCATCACCATAAGCAATCATTCGCGCCGCTTCACCAATATTGTGTGAGCCTGTTGTGCACGCAGTAACGATGGAAATATTGGGACCTTGTAAATTGTGTTTCATCGACACAATCCCCGGCGCCATATTGACAATGGCACCAATAATAAAAAAAGGCGAAATTTTGCGAGGACCACCTTCAACATACGCATCGCGATTTCTTTCAATTTGACCAAGACCACCGATGCCAGCACCAATCGCACAACCCGTTCTGAGTGCCAACGCATCGGTAATGATTAAACCAGAATCCAACATTGCCTGTCTTGCTGCTTCTGCCGCAAAAAGAACAAAGGTGTCTAAACGTCGCGCTTCTTTTACATCAACAGCCAGCGAAGAATCAAAACCCTTCACTTCAGCCGCAATATGCGTTGGCATCAAAGACGCGTCAAATCGTGTAATGCCCGCAACACCACTTTTTCCAGCAAGAATCGCATTCCAAGTGGTATCCACATCATTTCCAAGGGGACTGAGCATCCCCATGCCCGTTACGACAACGCGTCTTTTCATTGAAATACTCCCTCAGCGGGAGTGTGAGTGTGAGTGTGAGTTCTGAGGTATAATTAAAATACTTGTTTTTTACTAACACTCTTGAAATGCCGGGTAAAAATAAACAACTTAACTATACCTCAGAACTCACACTCACACTCACACTCCCACCCATACTAAGCTGCACGCTTCTTAATAAAATCAATCGCTTCCTGAATTGTCGTAATTTTTTCAGCTTCTTCATCTTTGATTTCAACATCAAATTCTTCTTCTAAAGCCATTACCAATTCAACTGTGTCTAATGAATCTGCACCCAAATCATCGACAAAAGAAGCATCATTTTTCACTTCATCTTCTTTCACGCCCAACTGTTCTATCACAATCTTCTTTACGCGATCTTCAATACTAGCTGCCATTGTATATTCCCCATAGGTTTTAAGTTAATCAAATCAATGAGAGTGAAAAAGGTATCAGATATCTGGCATCAGCGTGAGTAAATGAAAATTATAAAATATAATATTTACTAAACCGTACCTCTGACACTCGCACTCATAACTCACACTCACACTAAAACGCGAATTTTATCATCTCTATTGCATATCGACCAGACTGCAGTTCAGGACAAGGACTTAAGTTGTGTACATACCACCATTCACGTGCAACGTTTGACCAGTAATGTACGCTGCAGCATCTGACGCTAAAAATAAAACCGCATTCGCGATATCCACTACATCCCCCATTTTTTTTGCTGGAATTTGAGACAAAATAATCTCGCGTTGTTTTTCATCGAGTTTATCTGTCATATCCGTTTGAATAAATCCAGGGGCCACCGCATTCGCTGTAATACCGACACTGGCCATTTCAACCGCCACTGCTTTCGTAAAACCAATCATGCCTGCTTTTGCCGCACAGTAATTCGCCTGCCCAGGATTTCCAGTCACGCCAACAACTGACGTAATATTAATAATTCGCCCCCACCGTGCTTTCATCATATGACGCAAACACATTTTACTGGTGCGATAGATTGCATTTAAATTCGTATCGATCACACGATCCCATTGTTCCGCTCTCATGCGCAACATTAAATTATCTTCTGTAATTCCCGCATTATTAATTAAAATTGCAGGGGCACCAAATTGGGATTGAATCGTTTCAAATGTTTTTTCAACAGCCTCTGCGTTACACACATCTAAAACAACACCGTAACCCGGAATATTTTTTGCGCCAGCTTCAGAAGTGGCGGTACCAATCACCGTGGCACCTTGATCAACAAATGCTTTTGCAATTGCAAAACCAATACCACGACTGGCACCAGTGATGAAAACAATTTTATTGTTGAATGACATTCAGACTCTCCGTCGTAATTTCTAGTGAAATTCTTTTATTTAAGCCAGTTAATACTTTGCCTGGTCCGCATTCAAAAAATAATTTGCAGTTCTTTTCAATCATGTATTGAACGGTTTCGACCCATCGCACAGGTGAAGTTAATTGTCGAACTAACGCATCGCGAATGTTATCCGGAGAATCAAACGATTTGACATCAGCATTTTGAATGACAGCAATTTTCGGTTTTTTAATATGAATCGATTTTAATTTTTCTGCCATTTTGTCAGCGGCAGGTTGCATCAATGCACAATGCGATGGCACACTCACTGGAATTTTTTTTGCGATTTTTGCACCTGCAATTTTTGCTAACGCAATCGCCTTATCAACAGCAATCGTTTCACCAGCAATCACAATTTGTCCGATGGAATTATAATTGGCAGGACTCACAACACCAACACGCGATGCTTGATGACACACATCAACCACAACGTTATCCGCTAATCCTACAATCGCAGCCATTGCACCGGCATCTTTTTGAACTGCCGCTTGCATGTATTGTCCGCGATAGGATACGAGTGAAATCGCATCTTCAAAATCGATCGATTCTGCGCATACTAACGCAGCATACTCACCCAAACTATGACCCGCTAAAAATCGCGGCGTTTTTTCTGTTACTGATTTCCAATACCGATAGACTGCAACATCCGCTGCGAGTAATGCAGGCTGTGTAAACTCTGTTTGATCTAATTTTTCAACAGGACCCTTTTGCACGACCTCCCATAAATCATAGTGTAAAACATCGCTGGCTTGTGAAAATATTTTTTGGACGATATTAAATGATTCGGATAATTCCGATAACATGCCAAGGGATTGCGAGCCTTGCCCGGGGAAGAGAAGCGCGAAGGAGTGTGAGTGTGAATTCATAGATAATAGCTCTCAATTTTTATGTTTTAAAATTTAAATAAATAAAAGTAACTCAAATCAAATATCAAAATCATATTAATCAAAAAATTCTAAACTGCACCTCTGATACTCACACTCACACTCACACTAATAAACAATCAACGCCGATCCCCATGCAAACCCTGCGCCAAACGCTTCCAGTAATAATTTTTCACCGCGTTTCACCTGATTTTTTCTCACTGCATAATCTAATGCGAGCGGAATAGAAGCGGCGGATGTATTGCCATGATCTTCAATCGTTACAATTACTTTTTCCATCGGCATATCTAATTTTTTTGCCATCGCTTGAATAATACGCATATTCGCTTGATGCGGAATCAACCAATCAATTTCTGTTTTATCCACTCCCGCTTTTGCAAGCGTTTGATCGACAATGTCACCTAATTTATTCACCGCCAATTTAAAAACAGCGTTGCCTTGCATTTGAATATAATTTTTCGATTTACCAGAAAATAAAGCATTTTCTGCAAATAATAAATCCGAGTATTGTCCATCAGCATGAATGTGTGTTGCCAATATGCCTGGTTTGTCGCTGGGTTGTAACACAGCAGCACCTGCACCGTCGCCAAACAAAATACAGGATGAACGATCCGTCCAATCAGTCACAGCAGTCAATGTGTCTGCACCAACAATCAATACATGTTTCGCGGTGCCTGAGCGAATATAGTGATCCGCAATATTCATCACATAAATAAATCCGGAACATCCTGCATTAATATCAAATGCCGGACACTCATTCGTAATCTGCAATCTTTTTTGAATTTCACAAGCAACACTCGGAAACAGACGATCAGGCGAAGCAGTTCCAACGATAATTAAATCAATATCATTCGGCGTTATGTTTGCGGCTGTAATCGCTGCGCGCGCTGCTGCTTCTGCCATAGAAAACGTAGTATTACCACTATCAGCCACAATGTGTCGACGACGAATACCGACACGTTGCACAATCCATTCATCGGTTGTATCGACGATTTTTTCTAAGTCTGCATTAGTGAGAATTTTTTCAGGCAGGTAACTACCCGTGCCAGCAATTTTGGAATAGATCATTTTAAAATATCACTCACTTGTGAACCAATTAATGCGGGAATATCTTTTTCAATTTCTAACAATGCTTGTTCAATAGCGCAGGCAAATGCAAATTCATCGGCGCTTCCATGACTTTTAATGACCGTGCCATTTAATCCTAAAAATGTTGCGCCATTGCGTTTACGCGGGTCAATGCGATTTTTCAAACGATTTAATACAAGGACTGCAGGTAAAATAGATAATCGAGATAACCAACTCCGCTTCACTTCTTGTCTTGCAAATGCCGAGATTAATTTTAATGTGCCCTCGCAGGCTTTTAATACCGCATTTCCGACAAATCCATCACATACCACAATGTCAATATCACCATAAAAAATATCATCGGCTTCGACAAAACCAATGTAACGAATGCCCTCACAGTGTGATAATAATTGCGCTGCATTTTTGACTTGTTCGTTACCTTTAATATCTTCAGAACCAATATTTAAAAGACCTACCGATGGATTGGGATTGTTATCAACTGCTTTTGCAGCAACCGCCCCCATCACAGCAAATTGCAATAAATGCTCAGGCGTTGAATCCACATTCGCACCCAAATCTAATACACGCACAATACGATCGTTCATCGTAGGAAATTGCGCCATAATGGCTGGGCGATCAACAGACGGTAATGTTTTTAAAACGAAACGCGCAGTAGCCATCAATGCGCCGGTATTTCCAGCAGAAACACACGCCTCTGCACGACCTTCTTTCACACAATTGATTGCAACACGCATGGAAGAATCTTTTTTAGAACGCAATGTTAAACTGGGTGATTCATCCATCGCAACTACTTCTGAAGCCGCCTGAATTTCAAAGCGATCCATAACATCAGTTGCTTTTGACAACAGCGGTTGGAGTTGATCATGCAATCCAACGAGAATAAGCTTGAGATCAGAATGACGTCGCAATACTTGCAATGCGGCGGGAACCGTTACTGTTGGTCCAAAGTCCCCGCCCATTGCATCGATCGAGATTGTTTTCATAAACAACTACTCGCGCTGTAGGATGATTTGATTCACAAATCGCGCGCAGGCGTTAGACCAGCGCTCTATGCTATATGTTATCTTCTTCTGCCACGTCATTTTTTGCAATCACTTCACGACCACGGTAATAACCGTCAGGAGAAACGTGGTGACGCAAATGTCTTTCACCTGTTTCAACATCAGTTGATATGCAACGCGCTGTCAAAGCATCGTGTGCTCGGCGCATGCCACGACGAGAACGGGTAACTCGGCTCTTTTGAACGGCCATGGTAAAACTCCACTAAATCTATACAAGGGCGCTATTCTAGCAGCTTATCAGGTGACTGCAAGCGTAACTATTTAGCTTAACTATTTATTAGCGCTGTTAGGGTCCGCCCGCTTTTGCGCGCTTTTTGTCAAAAAATCTCGAGAAAATGCTCGATGGACTAACCAGTACACCTGCGCTTTTCTCTCTATTTTTCGACAAAAATCGCATCAAAATCGAGCGGTCGAGGTAGATTCACTCTTAAACCGGCCGAATAGTTACCTCGCGTAAATAACTACTTAATTTGCATTAAAATAATCCGGTAATTCCACTGAGCACTCGCCATCTGGATGTTTCGACACCATCGGCAATGCAAGCAACATTTCATCTTCAACCATCTCATAAACCGAAATGACGTCATCTCGCATAAAAACCGGCTCATATCGATCCGGCAAATTCTTGGCACGCTCTTCAGAAACCACAGGACTCAACATAAATGAAATGTCCATTTCATACGACATCGGCATATTACAGCGCTGACAAATTAAATTGAGCGTGGTTTTTACACTGCCCTGAATAAAATAAACACGTGACGCATCCTGATCAAATTGCAAATCAACCGCGGCCTGATGATCACCTTGATCGCAAAGAGCCTCTACGCGCGGCAGGGCAGCCAATGCACAATCTCCTTGTATCTGCACATGTTGTTTCGCCAATTTTATGGGATCTATTGTTTTTGGAAGTTGCATATCAAACTCACTACAAATTAATACTATAAATTACAGGATCTTGACACCTTCTGAGTTTTGCAAAAATCGGCGTGATCGCTGACGCTCGCACTTCTATCACTACTCACTTAACTCCGAAACTATACTAACTCAAAATCCACCGGCGCCTCAAAAGCCGTTATGGAGGCGATGGAAGTGCGAGCGTCAGCGATCACGCCGATTTTTGCAAAACTCAGAAGGTGTCAAGATCAGTGTGATCGCTAGCGCTCGCTCATTAACGCAACTGAGATTCTAAATCAAAGTCCACCGGCGCCTCAAAAGCCATCCGTTTTTGTCCAGGCAATGTAAACGCTAATTTTTCTGCGTGTAAAAACAAACGCTTGGAATGATGTTTTTCTGCAAATGCTTTATTAAATGCCCAATCACCATATTTCGCATCCCCTACAATCGGATACCCCAAATGCGAGACATGAACGCGAATTTGGTGCGTTCGACCCGTGATCAAGTGCGCACGCAGCAACGTCAATCCATCCAGATGTCGAATCGGTTCAAAGATCGTTTCAGACGGTTTTCCATCCTCATCAGCAACAACAACACGTTCACCCGCCTGTTCCACATGATTTTTAGATAACGCCAATTTGACATGTTGCTTTCCCAGGGTCCAATTGCCCTTCACTAGCAACACATAACTCTTTTCGACATCGTGGGATTTTTGTAATGCCTGCAAGGCCAATAAAGTGACGCGGTTTTTAGCCAGTATCAAACAGCCAGATGTTTCGCGATCCAAGCGATGGACTAGCGACAAGTCTTTCACATCCGGACGAATCTGACGAAATGCTTCAATCAATCCACATTTGACTTCACTGCCTCCATGCACAGCCAAACCGGCTGGTTTATTCAATACGATTAAATCATTGTTTTCAAAAATAACGGATTGCTTCAAACAGTCTGTCAATCGCGCTGATGGTCTGACAACCTCTGTTTCACAAACCCGCAGTGGTGGCAAGCGCACGATATCGCCCAATTGTAAACGATACACCGCTTGTATGCGCCCCTTATTCACACGCACTTCCCCTTTACGCAAAGCTCTATAGATACGTGAATGTGGTACGCCTTTGAGTTGAAAAATAAGGAAATTATCGATTCGTTGGCCCGCACGGGATTCGTCGATAGTTACAAAAGTTGCCATAAGGCTTCGCCGTCAAAATGTGAGCATGTTGGGGAATGTGAGTATATAGAGTTTTTATTGCGAAACAAGATTAGCCTTGATACCATCAACGGGTTATTCACCCGCAATATTTTTTAAAAAATAATAGTCGCGGCAAAGCAATTGGTACTGTAAAGACCAAGAAGATTAAAAGTTGAATGCATAAAATACAAGTCACTCACTTTGGATAAAACCAATCGCGGGGTGATAAAAAATTAATCGCGCTCACAGACAGCGAATCGACAGGTTAAATAATGTAACATGAAACAGTTCCAAGAAAATTTCATAAGAGACCTAGACTTTTTGCGAAATCGAGTATTAACAATTGTTATACACGAGGTTTTGTTGAGCGCCTAAGACAAATAGGCAACACAACAATGATTAAAAGAATGCTCATAAACGCAACGCATGCAGACGAGCTGCGCGTTGCGATCACGGCTGACGCCGTTTTGGTTGATCTCGATATCGAACATCCCGGCCAAGAACAAAAAAAATCAAACATCTATAAAGGTCGTATCACCAGCATTGAACCCAGTCTCGGCGCTGTATTTGTCGATTATGGCAGTGAACGTCACGGCTTTTTGCCACTCAAAGAAATTTCACCTGAATATTTCGTTACACCACAAAATACTGAATCACTCGCAGACATTGATATCAAAAGAGCCTTGAGAGAAGGTCAAGAAATTGTCGTTCAGGTCGACAAGGAAGAGCGCGGCACTAAGGGCGCGGCCCTGACAACATTCATCGCATTGGCCGGCTGTTATTTGGTATTAATGCCCAATAATCCAGACTCGGGCGGTATTTCGCGCCGTATCGAAGGTGAAGATCGTGATCAACTCCGTGAAATTATTGAACAACTTCCTATTCCTGAAGGAATGGGTATTATCATTCGCACGGCGGGTGTGTCGAGATCCAAGGAAGAACTCGACTGGGATTTGAAAGTATTATTGCGTTACTGGGAGGCTATCAAACAAGCCGCTGTTGCAAAACCCGGTCCTTACCTCATTCACCAAGAAAGTGACGTCATCATTCGCGCTGTTCGTGATCACTTGCGCCAAGATATCAGCGAAGTCATCATCGATGACCCCAGCGCCTACCATCGCGCAAAAGAATATATTCGCCAAGTCAGACCTGACTTCATCGAACACATGAAGTTATACACTGACACGATGCCCTTATTCAGCCGTTTTCAAATTGAAAGACAGATTGAAGCTGCTTACCAACGTGAAGTGCGATTACCTTCTGGCGGATCAATTGTGATCGATCATTCTGAAGCACTCGTAGCAATTGATATTAACTCAGCGCGCGCCACAAAAGGCGCAAGCATCGAAGAAACAGCATTACAAACCAATCTAGAAGCTGCAGATGAAATTGCAAAACAATTGCGCATCCGCGATATCGGTGGCTTGGTTGTCATCGATTTCATTGATATGACCCCTGCTCGCAATCAACGCGAAGTCGAAAATCGTTTACGCAACGCTTTACGACTGGATCGCGCACGCATTCAAATCGGCCGGATTTCACGTTTTGGCTTACTGGAAATGTCACGCCAACGTTTGCGCGCTTCCCTCAGCATCTCAACAGAAATTTCCTGTCCTCGCTGTGACGGTCGTGGCAGCATTCGTAGTGTCGAGTCAGTCGCAATATCTATTGTTCACTTAATTCAAGAAACGGCGTCTCGCAACGCCAATGCGCACATTCAAGTACAATTGCCAATCGATGTCGCAACCTATTTCGTCAATGAAAAACGAGAGGTATTAACGGAAATTGAATCACAATCTCCTGTGAAAGTGACTATCATTCCTAACCAACATTTGAGATCACCGCATTATCATGTCAAAACGAGCAAAGATGAACACAGCAAATTAACCCCCAGCTACAAAATGGTGAAAGTGCCTAAGATCGAAGCGGTCCCTCAAAAAGCAATCGCACCAGCCAATGTGCCTGAACCCGCGATTTCAAAATATTTGACCGATGAGTTGCAGCAAGCTGCGCCTATGCCCAAAAAACAACAAGGCAATGGTCTCATCAAACGGTTATGGGATGTGATGTTCGGTGGCGAAAATGTCAGTAAAAAGCCAATGCCAAAATATGGCAATAGCAGAAAAACACAACCGTCTAAGCCGCAACCGCCCATTTTACCCCGTGATACGGGCGATAGTTTCCAAAAAGATAGGAACGACAGAAGTGACCGGGGCGAAGATCGCGGCGGTCAACAACGTCCACCCATGCGTACACAAGGGGAAAATCCCAGAAACAGATCACGCCGCCCACAACAACGCAGTGGATCGTCGCAACAACCGATGAAACGCGATGATCGTGGAGATCGCACTGAACGCAGCGGCGACAGAAATCGCAATCGTGATAATCGTGAACGTGATAATCGTCCGACACAGAGTCCTAACGCAGAGCAATCGACTACACCCATCAAACCCGTCGAATTACCTGTTGAAAAACCAATGACGCATGAAACTTCGGTTGCTGAGATGCCAAAACCCATTTCCTCACCCGTGATTGATAAGCCAGTAGAAAAAGGGGTTGAAAGTACAACTGAAAAGCAGAAAGCCCCTGTGGCGTCGTCAACTGAAACGCGTCCTGCAACACCACCGGAACAACCTAGCGCGTTGGCAGTTTCTGCGGCAGCTTATCAAACCAACTACAAAGGATTATCAGCTGGAAAACCATTACAACAAGTAACCACCAAAAAGGCATCGACAGAATCAGAATCGTCTGAGTGATTGTTTGTTGAGTAATACGGTCAGAACCGCGCACGCAGCGTAGCGTTCGTTCGCGGATCGGTATTGATCCGCTTACTACGCTGCGTGCGCGGTTCTGACCACATTACATGCTTAAGGTAGTGCCATTGGACTTAGCAACGGCCGCTGTTGAGGATCATCAGTCGATCCAGCAGCGCGAACACCAAAATTAAATCCTGATGCTTTTGGCAATCTAGGAGCAGTAGGAGTAGTACCCTCCTCTTCTCTCACCTCAGCGTGTGTTGATTCTGGGTTAACAGCATTCCCTTTCATTGCCTTGAATATTTGTACAGCGCCATACCCCGTTGAGGCTATAAAACCAAGCGAAGTCAATGCAAACAAGATCGCTGTGTTCATCTGGTCTTGATTGTTAGTGCGTCTTGCTTGCGCATAAGCCACTACTTGCGCAGCGAGGAATAAGCAAGAACCCACACAGGCAGAGGCAACAGCAGCCAATTCAAGCGGCAATTTACTACCAATGAGATTAAGAGCCCGTGCTGCACGATAGGGTATTTCTAACAATGAAGCTAATCCAAATAATACCATCCCCGAAAATGCAATCTTAGCGGGGTCAGATTCTTTAAGGGCTGGGATCGTACCAAACATCATAAGGCCAACAGCAGAAAGCATGGCTAGGTTTGACAATGTCAAAACACCTTGTTTTCCACGACTCGATAATTTTTCTTTGAGTTCTGCCAATGTTCCAGTCGCTGGCAACAAAGTTCCAGCACCCATCAAAGCAAGCGTTAGATAGGTTGCTGGAT
>Ga0155584_1092_pt1 | contig 56625 bp, 58 predicted proteins | sample RifCSPhighO2_12_FD_107241 | JGI IMG/M metagenome (GOLD analysis project Ga0155584, IMG submission 107241) | Gammaproteobacteria bacterium RIFCSPHIGHO2_12_FULL_40_19
ATTTTAGAAAATTCTAAAATTCTTTGTTTTTCAAACTGTTATAGATGACATTGTGCATTTTCGAGGGTGTGGGCATTCCTGCCCATTTTGAATTTTAAATAAAATTGCTGTATTTGCAGCAACAGTGATCGATAAGTTATTGCTGAAAAATGAAAGATCGCCCAGCTTGTTGCCGCAGTGCGGATAATAAGTCGAAATATAATCGTTGCTGACATACCCTTGATAATTGCTAGAACAGCGCCAGATATTGCTTGATTTCATCGTAACTGAAAAACTTTGCAATATGCCGGATTCTGGAAGTTGAAACGTTCCTTGATAGGCATTGCTTGGCGTAATGTTGCCTGTATAAGTGGCTTCTACTTGATACGGCACACTGTTAATTGTAATAACGGGTGTCACGACACAGCTTAATGATGCAGGTTTTACGCTTGTGCAAATCTTTTGTGTATATGTTGTGGTACACGCATTTGATTGTGGAACGCATTGAATATATTGATCTGAAATGCCATGCGTTATGTTGTACGCATCTTGCTGCATGATGTTTGATTGTGTAATTTCTGGTGCGTTAGGATTGACTGCAAATGCCTGATCTTTTCCAAATGTACTTTCAATTGTTTGTGCGCCAGCGCTATTTGTAACAGCACTCTTCGTGTCATTTTTAATATCGCTATCGTCTGTACCATTTTTATAATACCTTGTAGCACTGGGATTGCTCGTGTAATTTTTAAATTGCGCTTCATTAAATTGTGGCAGTTTTTGATTTTCAGATCTGATACTACCGTTAGCGTAATTCACATCATCAGAAAAATTACCTGCGATCGCATACGCATGATTCATCATGAAACCCGTTGTCAGAATAAATAATAATCTGCGACTACGCATGATTATTCTCCAAATACTTTCGTGCTTGATTTTTTATCAGCATATTTTTTGAATTCTGTGCAATTAAATACAATAATTTTGAAATGGGTACGTTTCCGTAAACGACCGTATAACGATCTTGTTTTTGAATGACCAATGCAGGAACCGCATTGATTTGAAACTTTCTAAAATAAATGGGATCAATTTCAAATCCACCCGTAATTTCTTTTGCATTTTCTGGATGTAAAATGTCATATATTTTTTTCGCAGTTTCTGGATAATTATTGTGTAAAAAACCGCGTAAAATAATCGGAATATGATAAAGATTGGATTGAATCACATATTGACGCAAAACTAATTTCGGCATGCCAAGGGATACAAACAGCATGGCGTGATTATTTTGTATCGTGCCTTGTGCATAGCAATTGCCTATCAATCCTAAAAACAAAACATTTATTAAAATTATTTTCTTCATAACATGATTCCTAAAGCATGCAGCACGAGCGTTTGCGCCAAATTAAAAATCCAAAATTATCGCGTGAATTAGGCGGTGTATGACCTGCTTCCCAAATCATCGTATTAGTGCCAAAGGGATAAGCTTGATCACCATCGGGTACGGTGTTGACCATTTGATAGCGATAACGACTTTTTGGCATGATTGGATCAAAATGCGAATTGCAAAGCGCAGGTGAATTTTGTGAAACAGAATCTTCAATTAATAATTCACGATGCAGCTTAAAATCCATTCTTTCAGTTAATAACAGGGCTGCTTGAATGGATGAGCTTTGATTGGATACATCACCATCTAACGGATAACTTGAGCCTTGCGCGCCCATACACCAAAACAAATTATCATTCGCTATGGTTTTTCCTGTGGTGGTTTTTGCAGCATCTGCAAGGCAAGACAATTGTGTTATTGGATTTCCAAAAAGCACGGCCTCGGGGTTTTGAATAAAGGTGAGTGCATCATCATTCCAGCTGGGGTCAATCTCACCAAAATAGCCGATATCAAAATCACCCGTTTGCATGCAACCGACATCAGTTAAAATTTCCAGCCAGTAAATCAAAGGATATTTATACCAATGCACCCAATAAAAGCTGCCATTGTAATAACCGGCATTACTTTCTGTTTTTGCGCCAATATCATGATCTAAATTGCCGACATCAATTTTAACGCCGCCTAAGTTAACCATGCAGAATGGATCGCGTGTGACATCCGATAATGCAAACGGCTCCCAATATCCAAAGGTAACGCCAAGACGCGGAACAAGGTGCGTTGGGCATAAACAAATTGGGCTGGAAGGATTGGCTGTATCAGGAAGGCTGCTCGATACGACATTCATGCTGCCAATAGTAATGGGGAATAAAGCATCCCAATCAATATCTGAAATCGGATTTACAAAATGTCCTGTGCATAAGGGATCAGCATTGGCAGATAATATAAAGCACTGTGCGCTGATAATTATTAATATGTTTTTTAATGTCATATCACAGGCTCCGTTATCTTTAAACGGACGCCGGATTTTTTAACAATGGCAGGTACGCGGGTAATGCCGAACAAATGGCAAAGCACACCTTCTTGATCGAAGTAAATTCGACCCAAAGAATTAGAGGCTGTTTTAAGATTTCCCTTTGTTAAAATGATTTTATAAATTGGAAAAGGGCTATTTTTCAAAATGAGATTTATTTTGTTTTTTGCAAAAGTTATTTGTGATGCATTATCCGCATCAATAAAAATCAGTGTTTCATTAAATTCTGGAACAACTGCATTGGGCGATACTTTTGCAATCGATTTTGAATCGAGTGGATTAATCGTTGTGCCTTTATAGAATAATATCGTGCCACCTTGATTAAGAATGTTGTGCTGCAAAGTAATACTGGGCGTGTAGTACTTAACTATTGTTTTATCGCCGAGAGTCGCATCATTAATGTCTGAAACGGATTGTGGTCGTAACACAGATTCTTGAACGCGTTTTTTAAAATCAGATTCCATTTCGGATAGCTTTCCGTTTTCTTGATACTGCAAAAGTTTTGCGTGGATAAAAGAAAGCAAATCAGGTTCAGCAATTGTATAAAGTTGACCATAAACACCGATGTTTTCTGCGTATATAACATTCACAGAAAATAGAAACAGCAGTAATGTGGCGATCAGTATTTTATAAATCATTATTAAAATAACCTTCAATTTTTTGAATTTCATTTTTATAGAAATGTCGTGCTGTCATATCAATGGCGCGCCATAAGTCAATTTTCTGATGGGTAATTAGGTCAAACACCATTTGAAATTCTTGGGGGTAAGTGCTGAATAAAATACGGCTGTGAGGATCTAAAAAAAGTCTGTGAAACGTAGTCAGCGCGCCTGCCTTTAACATAAAGGATGAAAAACCCGCCTCTTTTGCGGGTTTAAATTGTGAAAGCACATAGATTTCATAGGCTGAGAAAATATTAGGGTAATCGTCATTGAATTTCTTTAATGCGCCATCGTTTTGTCGCAAGATGATTTTAATGTCTGAATTATTCCAGCAGGCTAGGGCGCATTCATCCTTGAAGTAGTCAGTTACACCTTGAGTGATTGTGACGAATGATCCACCATGTTTTCTAGATGTGCGAAAACCTTTTTCAATAAATTTACTGGCGAGTTTATTTTCACCGGTTAACAACGCCCATGCTTCATCGATGATGCACATTTTCTTTTGTGATCTGTCGGATAAGTACATGCGCTGTGAAATCGTATTTATCAGCGAAAAAAGCACTGATCGTACCAAATCTTCATTCGCATCAATTGAACCCAATTCAAGTACAACCAGCTTGGCATTCGGATCGATCGTTGATGCTTCATTGAAATATTGACCGTTTATGCCCGTTGTTGTGTATTCATTTAATAGCGTAATTAAATCGTATAGACGTCTGTCATTAATACCGGTTTGTTCTTTTTGTTTTTCATCAAGATGCGTTAACGCTTCAACCACTGAATCAATGTTGGTACTTTTTTGATATTTTTCATACGCTGAAAAGGATGCTTGTAATAAGTGTGCGCGAGAAACAGAATCTAAATCACCATTGGGACTTACAATCGTTGCCAATAAATCACGAATCATGCTGAAATAAAGCTGAATCGCATCTTGATCTTTTATTTGGTGCAAATAGGTAAACGGATTTAATTTTAAATTTTTGCCATCGACATACACGCCATTTAATAACTGACACAACTTTTTGTAGGAGTCGCCCTTATCAATAATAAAAACAATGCCATTGCTCGCTAACACTTGAAATATCATTGTTTGTGTTAAAACAGATTTGCCCGCACCAGAACCTGCAGCAATCGCCACGTTATTATTATCTGTGGGCACTTCATTTGAAAAAATATCAATCGCCGCTAATTGATTGCGCATGCCAGGTGCTACAAAACCATTGTATGAACCTTTCCAATCCCCTAAAAGCGGCAAAATATTCACTAGGTTCCATGTGGAACGTTGGCGTACCAATGAGGCATTTTTTAAATCAGTCCACAAACCTTGCGCAATAACGCCGGGAAAATTAGACATAAAAAGTGGCAATTGAATTTTTGTTGGACGCGTTACTTCAAAACCACCATAAGGACACGCTTGCATTGTTGATTCGAATTGCGATCTGTATTTCGCGTGATTTTGTTTTTCAGAAAACAGTGTGATGGACGTGTATACTTCGGACATTCTGATTTCGCTGCGTTCTAACTGATCTCTTATGTATGACCATTCTTGAAATTGATCTTTTAGTTTTGGGAAAAAACGAACCATCACTGAATTGGCTTGTTTTTCTAATGAAAAATATTTTGATTTGGCTTTTTCTTTTGATTTTTCTTCAGGAGAAATTTTAAAGGCGATACTAAAAATATGCGGGCAAGTGATGGATGAATTTTTATCAATATGCGCTAGAAAATCAGCTGTATTGTATAAAGCATATGATTTAGGCAGCTTTGATAATGTGTATGTGGTTGCTTGGTGTATATCATTATTTTGGGTGTTTGTAAAAATAATGGAATCTTCTTCGACGTGCGTTTCAATACCAAGCTTTGTTAATTCGGTATTGAGATATTGTGATGCATCGTATCGAAAATCAAGGTCTAAGTTTTTATGATCAAACTGTAAGAAATTTCTAAAAATACTTAGAAATGTTTCAGCATCAAGCACTGACATCGGAATATTAGCGATGTTTAACTCGATTGATATTTTCTCAAACGTATTATTAATTGTTTTGATCACATCATTAAAAGTATCTTTTTTTTGTGTTTTACATTGCATACTTAATTCAATAAAAATACGTGAATCAAGGATGGTTGTATTTAATCCAGCATCATTTTCAAAACCATTGACCGCTGCGTATTTCAAAAAATCCATTTGTTTTTTTGAAATACCCGCATAAATGCCACCTAACTGGCTGTTAGCATTTTCAATGGCTGATAAACGTTTTTGAATATTGCGATGCGTTACTCTAAATATGCGAACAAAGATTTCATCGTTAATCGTTTTATTGATAATAGTTACCAGATCCTTGATTAATTTTTCATTCGCACCTGATAAGAATGGCATTTCAGCTATTTTCATCACTGATTTTTGATTGATAAAAACAGCCTTTTTTGAATCATACAAACGATACGGAAATAAATTGCTTAAAGCGCTGACAGAGAGTGAAGCCAGTGCATCAATTGTTTCTTGTTTGCTTAGTTCGTTTTTCATTACACATCTGCGCTTTGTGAAATTGATGAAACAGGTTCGCCGATCCAGTGTCCCGGCGTGATAATAATGCTTGCCATCGAAGCCCACATGTATGAATTATCTTTTGTGACATAGGGTGCAATCCAAACATTTTGCATCGTTTCGCCATAGCGCAAAGGCTCACCACTTGAGGGTGTATCAACACCCAGCGTTTTTAAAAAATAGCCAGTGGGTTTTGCATTTGATGCGTTGCTATCTGTTATCGATGCGTTGCTTGAACCGCGATTAAAATCACCTCGATCAGCCATTCGATTCACATGACCCAAAGTCGCGCATCCTTGAACGCCACCGACTTTATTACAATCAAAATTGGTTTTAGTGCCTGCGCAGCCAGAGAGAAGTGCTGCAGATGAAATTGCACTCATTAATAAAATCATTTGTACTTTTTTAATTTGTCGCATTACTAGACCCCGCTTGATTAATTTGATTTTGTATTGCACTTGCTTGATTTGAATTCACTGAGCTGTCATACGCCAAATTATTTGTACTGCCGTTTTGATCAGCGGGCGTAGTATTTTGTGCGTTTGGATTTTTCCAGTAGTTGCTTGATGGCTGTGTGGTTGGTAATGCGCCCGTGCTTTGATTCACATCAGGCGTTAATAAAAATTGATTTAGAAAAACAAGATCAACCGTCGTTCCCGCGTTTAATTCAATGACTGAATGATATTGATCAGCACGTTTAATGTAGTAATTCGCCAGTGTGTTTGCGGCTGATTGCACACCACCTGCACCCATCGACATCGCAAGATTACTTCCTGGAACGGTTGTGGTTGTGCCTAATGGAGAGATGGATTGCGTTTGCTGTGCTTGTTGCGCGCCTTGTGCAAGACCGCTTAATGCGCCAGAAAGCGCGGCATTCCACAACATCGGTCCATTTTTTGTAATGGTGTTGCCATAAATGCCTTCTTTTCCGTAATAATCAGCTATTCCGTTGATTGTCCTGCTAATCGGTTTACCGTTAAGAATGCAACTGATCTGTGATAATTTTACTTCTCCTCTGCTGGATGAAACATCGCCATACACTTCTGCAACAACAAAACAACCGCGTAAATGTGAATGGTAACCGTTAGGTAAAATGCCTCGGCTTAAAATGCGAAATATAATCGGCGTTGTATTGGATTGTCCGTTAACCGAGGCATTGGCATCCGCAGCGCCAATCATGACTGCTCTTACAAATGTACCGGGCAGTACACAATTTTTTGGGGTGCATTGTGTGTTATCAATTGAGGCAGAATTTTCTTGATCATATGAAAATGAAAAATCAGCAATGCCACCATCAGGTTTTATTTTATTGGAACCGACATTGATACCTGATGGGTTGGGCAGTGCATTCATGTTTTGCGATAAATTAACAACTTGTGGTGCTAAATTTTGCGTGACTTGTCGTGCTCCTTGAATTGGTAATGGTGTAGTGCCTGCGTTGATGCTTTGTGGTGCAACCGCGGTTGATTTGCTTTGCGAATTATTTTCTGAATCAGAAATGCCAGTTAATTCTAATGTCAGTTTTTTATTTTCTTTTGTTAAATCATCGATTTTTTGCGATTGAAGTGATTCATTCGTTTGCAAATCAGAAATTGCTTCGCCCGTAGCACTTTGGTTGAATTCGGAAATTTTTTGAAAGGGTTCAATAGTTGCTGGTTTATTTTTTGATGCGCCAAAAGCGACCGCTTTATTGTTATGGTGTGAAATTGCAATGACAAGAAAGAAAATCGCCAAGCCAAGCGTAATAGCACCCAACGCGATCCAAGTTTTTTGATCATTCTTTTTTTGCAATAATTTATTTAATAATGGGTTTGCCATAATTATTCTCTTTTAATTTCTCGATTCAATTTCGTAAACCATTTCAGTGCCGCCTGCAGATACTTTCTGATTGGTTGTTGAAACCAACCGTACACCCGTGTGATAAAAAGCACTTTCTGGCAGCGTTAATGCTTTACTGGTGAGATTTTTAAAAAGATAGGCGGTACCAATCAAATAACTGCCACTCCACACCGCCTGCATTTGCATACTGCCGCGACCTGAAAATATTTTTTGAGTGTCTGCATGATTAATCGCTGTAAAACCATAACCATCAGGAGTGGTTCCATTCATCATGTCTCGAATTAAAGTGATGAGTAATGCTCTGTAAGATGATTCAGTTTCCCAGGTTTGTGCTTTTAAATTGGCACTCAGTGGATTTAAAACCAGTGTTTTTCCAACTGCTTGTGTTGGTGTTACAGAAAACGCAACATGATGACCATTTTGTGTGGATACAAATAAAGTAAATGGATTTTGTGTGAGCAGTTGAATGTAAGCAGCGCCTGATTGATCATCACCGTTGTTTTTTGATGTACAAAAACCAGATGGACAGATCACATGCGTAATTTGATCATTTAATACCGCAATGCGATTGATGTTCGTGCTGCTCAATGAAATCGGAATCATTTGATTATCTGTAAATGAAATTGTTTTGGCGCAGGCTACACTTGCGGCAGTGCTGCACAATAAAACCAAAGATATTTTTTTAATTAATGTCAATGTGCTCATTGATTATTTACCTCAAAAAACTGTGTTATCAAAAGAAGGCCGTTTTTATTTTCAAAATCGATTTGAAATTGTGTTTTGACTGACTTTAAAGCCTTGTCCGAAACGGATCGCACTAACGTTCCGGTAAATAAAACGGAAAGCATTTTTTTATTAATGCTGATGTCGTTGATATAAAAGCTGCTGCTAATGCTTTGCGCTTTAACAAGCTTGGATTCTTGATCTAATGCTTTTTTGATATCTTGATAGTTGTTGGGTGCAATGGATCTCAAAATAATGTTGTGGTTTAAATCAATCGTGTCAGGATCAAAGTTAAGACGAAGATTAATAAATGAAAGTGCACTTTCGTTTAAATACTGTGTGCTAACCGAGTTGTTTGAAATCGTCATCGGCGTGTTTAAATTCATGGGGACTAAGGTGGTCATGTTTCTGTGCGAAATTGAGATGCACAAAAATATTAATAAAATGATGGCGAATAGCAATGATACGCATGTCAAAACCAGATGTTTAACAATCTTGTGCGCATCTTCTAAATTGCGTTGAAACAAATGATATTCCATTGCTGCTCTCTTGTTCTAAATAAAATATCGTTCTGTTGCCTTTGGAAATGAAGGAAATAATGTTTTACCAACCGCTTCATTTCCGTGCCAATAAGCCAGAACAAACAAAAACCCTTTGCCTTTATTGCGTTTAATTTTTCGTATTAATCGCATTGTGAGAAATGCTAATACAACTGCTTCGAGTAAAAATTTGCATAAAAAACCAGTAATAATGATTAAAAGAATCGGAATAAACTCATCAATGGGCAGTCCCATAATTTTGTTTTCTTCATCAAGATATTTAAGAATCACGTATTTTTTATCTTCGTCATTCATGCTTTTCTCTAAATAATCGTAAATATGACTGTGACAAAAAGAAACGCTGCAACTACCGTGAGAAAGGGTTTGTAGTTGTGCGTGCTTAATGCCGTGATTAGCGTCCCAATCGCGCCGCCGCCTAAAATAATGTAAACAACAGTGGATGTCGGACCAAAGTTAGAAGTAAAGCTTGCTTGCGCAGCGCACAGTTGATCACCAGCAGTGCATGTAGCAAAAATACTTGATGAAAAAAGCGTTAAGGCTGAAAATATTAAATAGCGCGTTTTAAATCGAAAGTTTGAAAAACTATTTGTTAATTTTTTCATTAGAACATTCTCCCTTGTTGCGTATGCTTAGTATTTACGATTAATGAATCTTGATATGGAATGCATTGCTTGCATAACACGTAATTCTTTGCACTTCCTGTTGATTCTGTTTTTTTTGCTTGAAATTTATTTTGAGAAAGTGGTGGTAATGTTTTTTTGCTGCATGCGCATACACACAAACCAGTTGTGATAATTAATAATAAAATTGTCATTATTTTTATCATTGTGCGCTACCTTCCTGCTAAAAAAATCAATGAGTCAAAGCTTACTGTTAGAACATTTAATGCCGTCGCCTTTTTTGTAGACTAAGTCTGTGTTGTGTTGCGACCATTTTTTTCTTTCATGTAAGCTTTGTTCATTGAAACTCTGTTTATATTTCTTTTTCTGATTTTTTAGCTAATTTCTCCGCAATAATTTGATTGTATTTTTCCAGCACTGCAGGATTAGTCGGCAATCCATCATCTGGCACGCGATATTGACTTACCCTTAAAGGCTGAAAACTTCTGCATAATTGATACAGCATGGGTAGCGTTGGTGGCATTTCATGGCGTTTTCTGCATGTATTAATTGCTAAATTAATACTGTAATCTTCAAATTCACGCAGCGTTTCTTCCCATTCTTTTTTTGCCAGCGCTAAAAACCCCTCTGATTTAAATTGGCTTTGCCAGATATGGCCGTAAACGGCAGACAATCTTGCAAACAATCTGTTAATACGCGCGCTGCTTACATCGGTTGATGTCGATGATGTTTGTGCTTCTTTCTGCGGTTTCTGTATTGTTTTCGTTTGATTCATTGAAGGCGTCCTTACAGGATTCCCAGAAAAAGTCGACAGATGTAGATGATTTGGAATACTGTCTTGAACGTGCATGATTATTTTTTCCAGGCAATTGCATTTGTTGTGTTTGTGTTATTTCATCCAACCAGCATTTTTGTAATAACCAATTGCTGGGGTTTTTCCAGTTGGGCATCCAGTGACCTTGTGCTTTTTGTGATTGATAATGCGCAGACTGTTTTTCAAGCGCGTTTAAAATCGTTTGAAATAATTCTTTTGTTGGTGATAAATCTTGAAATATTCCCCATGCTTTTTCTTTGCTATTTTTCACAGGATACATTTGCCAAAATTTCTCAAATGCATTAATTAAAAAAACAAAAATATTATTATTAATATCGGATACCGGAGGTGTGGCGGGCAACGTGTTTTTAGGTGTGGCGGCTTTCGGATTGTTAATGTCGCAATCATTTGTTTTTGAAATGTTTTTAGATGGCGCACGTGTGGTGGTTTCATATGGCGCACGTCTGGCTAGCAAGTTTTGAGCGGAATAATCCCAGCTTGCCAACTCACACTTTAAAACGAGTCTTTTATCTTCCGATTGAATAGAAACAAGTCCTGCACGCTCCAGTGTTTTAATCACGCGACGCATTTGATCTTTGCTCGGTGAACCGCCGGTATTACCGCGCTGCGTTTCCACATATAACTCTTCTCTGAGTGATTGATAACTGATGCCACGTTTGATCCCCGCGATTCCTGTGGAATAGTCCATGTAGGGGCGGATTGCCTCGAGATAAGTCAAACGCGCCAGATGGGGCAGTCCCTTTAATGCATCGCGTTCTTGTTGATTTATTTTGAAGTCCATAACACCACTCAAAACTCGTCACACCACGTAGAAATAAAAAATGGATGTGGTATGATTTGTGAATATTAAATTCATGAATCTGTTTATTCACGAAACGTGGATAAATACTACCACGAAAAATGAATATAGCGACGGTTTTTTAATTAAAACGTGTATTACCGAGAATTTATAATGAAAATACAAGAACTGATTGGTCAACGCTTGTCTCAAAGTCGTAAAAAAAGAGGGTTAACGCTAAAGGCGCTGTCTCAATTAAGCGATGACGTACTCAAGCCTACCTGCATTGCCAACTGGGAAGGCGGATCTCGAATGCCTGGCCCCAAAGAGGCGTTATTGCTTGGAAAATTATTGGATGTCGCGCCTTCCTATCTGCTTGGATTATCAGACGATGAAAACGGTAATATTGTTTTGCATGAACCGGAATTTAAATCGGTACCGCTTCTAACGCTCGAACAAGCAATGGATCCGATCAACGTGATCACAAAACTGCGCGTTGAAAATCCCAAAGATATTCAATACGCACCGCTGGGTATTCCTCTGCAAAACAAAGAACATGCATTTTATTTTGGATTTGAAATTAGCGATGACGGCATGGCGCCTCAATTAATGCAGGGTGATGTTGTCATTATTGATCCCAGGCAAAAACCAAAGCCAGGTAATTTAGTGGCTGCTATTGTCGGAACGCAAGGGCTTATTGTCAGACAATATAAACAACGTGGATTTATACAATCATTCGAATCGTTTGAATTGGTTGCACTAAATGCGAATTGGGCAAGTATCGTCGTTGACAGCCCAGATATCGCCGACATTGTCGGCACAGTTTGCCAGGTGACACATGTTTATTCGTAATAAAGCACAATATGCAGCCAAATTAAGAGGAAATTGATTCATGGTTAGCCCCAAAAAACCTGAAAAATTAATAGCAGAAAAAAAACATCCTGAAAATTTACACGAAGACATTAGCACGCTAATCGAATCAACCAAAAGTCAGATGTTTCATCAAGTCAATTCATCAATGGTAATGCTCTACTGGAAGATTGGGCATCGCATTCATCTTGAAGTATTAAAAGAAGAACGCGCTGAATATGGCGAGCAAGTGATTAAAGAGCTAGGGAAAACATTGATGCTCAAGTATGGCCGGGGTTTTGGTGCCAGAAACCTCTTTAAAATGGTTCAATTTTCAAAATACTATCCCGACGAAAACATTGTGCCGACACTGTCGGCACAATTGTCGTGGTCACATTTCATTGAACTCATTGTGATTGATGATCCACTAAAGTGCCAATTTTACACTGAATTATGTCGATTAGAGCTCTGGAGCGTACGGGAGCTGCGAAAGAAAATTGATGGCATGCTGTATGAACGTACAGCCATCTCTCATCGACCTGATAAAGTGATCAAAAATGATTTAGACACACTGAAACAGAAGAGTGAAATTTCACAGGATCTCGTTTTTAGAGATCCGTACATTTTGGACTTTTTATCGTTACCAACATCCTATAGCGAAAACGATCTTGAGGATGCAATCCTCAATGATCTATGTTTATTTTTACAGGAACTGGGTAACGATTTTTGTTTTATTGGTCGCCAAAAACGTATCACAATTGATCATGAAGATTATTACATCGATTTACTGATGTATCATCGGGGCTTGCGTCGGATTATTTGTATTGATTTAAAGCTAGGGCGATTTGAAGCAGGCCACAAGGGACAGATGGAATTATATTTGCGTTGGCTGAATAAATACGAACGAAAAAACGGTGAGGAAGCACCGCTTGGTTTGATCTTATGTGCTGAAAAAAAACATGGCCACATTGAATTATTAGAACTTGATAAAAGCGGTATTCACGTCGCGCAATACTTAACGCAACTACCTCCGAAAGAAATATTAGAAATGCGTTTAAACAAAGCTATTGAAATCGCAAAAGAGAGGCAGGCGCGTATTGAAAAGCCGTAGTGCGGAATTGTTTGTTCAGCGCCTGCAATATAACGTGATCCATTACAAACTTGCATGGCATTAGAAAAAAAGGTGAAATTAATTTTTTATAAAAAAAGCCCAGCTTAATAGGCAGCTGGGCTTAATTAAATATTTATTTCTGCATGCAGGAAATAAATTATTGTCTCATGCCTGTTATTTGAAGATGCGCAGAATCTACAGCATCTTGAGCTCTTCCAGAATCAGCAAGTACTTCAGTAGAACTTGTTGGTACACCGACACGGAATTGCACGGCTAATCTTGCGCGTATGGTTTCAACAACTCTCAATGCTGCGCCTTCACCATTGTCACGGTCATACATTCTTGGTTCTAAACTATCTCCAGACAGATCAACTTTCATCACTCTGCCTCGAAGATAATCAAAATATGGACGATCTCCCGCTATTCTAAGAACTTCACGCGCATCAGCAACAGTCATTTCACTATTACGACCTTGCGCTAAAAAACCTAAGCCTTGTGGTTTTGAAGCATTAAATAATCCGGCAAGTAATTCTGCTTTATCAAGACCTTTGATATCGATAGACATTGTTATTTCCTCATGATTTATTAAATTTCTCTAGAACATTTAAAAAAAATTTCGGGTTTGAGGACATCATAAATACATGCAAAATTGGAAAATATTAATACTAAAATCGAACTTTATTGCCTAAAATTAAGGGTTTATGCGTACATTTTGGAATTTTATTACATTTACGCAAGTGATATTAGTATATCAACTCCACCAAGCAGGATTTTTAGTTTTTGAGTGATTCACTAAAAATGCTCTGGTATTAGAAAAAAATACGGAAGAGAAAATACTAAATGGTATTTCCAATTCACAGATAAAATTTGGGCTGAAATAATGTAAGCGAACCCCACCATTTTTTACGCGTAATACTAAAATATCATGACTGCAAACTATGAAAGACATCCCACTCAACCAATAAATTTCATTTAGTACATCATGTAAATTACCAACACATTTGCGTTTTTACCTCCGATTTTCGCAGCCTTTTTCACCGCTTGAAATCATGCTTTTCATCGGTATGATGATTCCCTAACTTAATTCTCCAAATAAAAAAATTGGATAAATTTTCGGTGGTTTGATGTAAAAATTAAACCAATGTTTTTGGGAAGCAACAGAAGAGTGTGCTAAATGACGCGGATTGAAGGCTTAAATATTACAGAGTATCAATGGAACGATGTACGAAATGATGTATGCAATGTAAACGCACATTTAGCCGAAATAATTGATGCGCTTAATCCAAGCGCTGAATACAAAATTTTTGAGGCAAATTATAATTACGGCGATCTTGTATTGGACGAGGGAATGTTGATGTTGCCCACAAGCGATGGACGCTGTGTGTCGCTTGAAGATTCCACTATTCCAGAGACATTGAAAAAATCATTATCTTATAGCTCCGCGCCCATCGGATTAATTATGTCAAACACCATTGAAGTTTTTATCGAGAGTGGGTTTGATGTTATTCCACTGGTGGTGCTTGGACCTGGTAGAACATTGGGATTGCTGGAAACAATTGATCCTGTTGGCGGCTATTGCTTGCGACATATTTGGAGTTCGTGTGCGGGCGCACGTTCAGTGTATATGCTTCCAAAAATAAGCGATAAAATTTCACATACAAGATTACAGCGTGAATTTGGTTTCACGCTCGAAGCACCCAAAAACTATTGCGATCATTTTAAAATTTTTAGAGAAATTTCACGCGCTCCCCATTTTTCTAAAAAACAATGGAAATTAAAGATATTATTTTTTTCTGAAAAATGGCTTGAGTTCGATCCATTTAAACAATACTTAAAAAATGCCGTCGTTCAAAATTCAAGTTATGCGCGAAACAAAACCACCTTTGATGTTTTGTGGCATTTTTTCTCGAAAGAATTAACAGAAAAATCCAGCAAGCCGAATCCATACGTATTAGACACATTAAAGCACGTGGTCAAAATATTAATTGGTGCGACACCCGGTTATGCGCCAGTATGTAATGATGAGAGTCGCGGACCGTTAAGCGCGATTCAAAAAATATATTTAGATGTGTATCGATTAAATTCAGTTCCTACGATTATGGCACCCTATCATTTTGTGATAGATGATGAAAAATCTTTTCCAGTAATTCACTCGATGAATAATCCGAATATGTTTGAAACCAATCCAAAGATGCGCGAATCAGAAAGCTTAATTACAGATTTAGTTCAAACAGAATCACTATTCCGACACTTTTATGATTTAGGAAAAAACGGAAAATTGAAGATCAGACAAACCATTTTAGAAAAAGTATTTGAGCAGACCAATTTAATTTATTACCACGCAAACCCCGGTAACAATTATTCTGGCGTAAAATTGAGCTCAGAACTTCCTGATGCAGATAATAAATTTATGTCGTATCCTTATCCAAATCAAAGTAATAATTTAAAATTTGCAGATAATGGTGAATTCGTTAAGAGCTGTATTTTAATTAAAAAAAGATGAGTGTAACTCACATGGCAACACTATGAATCCACTTAATCATAATGAAAAAATTTTATTGAAAATATTTCAAGATATTTTAGATGACGAAAGTATTAGTCTAACCGATAGCTTTTTTGAGTTGGGCGGCGATTCATTATCGATGTTGCAATGTATTGCAAGAGCGAATCAAGCGGGTTTGGATATATCGTATGAAACATTTCTGATTAATCCGACTATTTCATATCTGGCTAACCTATTCTCACAGAGGACATTGGAAAAAGATGACAATGGGTCTGAAAAAAATATTCCCCTAATCCCACTGCAAAAGCGTTTTTTTCTGAAGCCTAAGCACTGGTCAGAGGTTAAGTTAATTCCTCGCAGTGCGCAGCTTGATAAATCAATCAATTTGGATGCTTTTAAAGAATCCTGCAAAAAATTATTTTCATATCATGATGCGCTTAATCTAAAATTTTATTGTGATAATAACGAATGGTGTCAACAGACAACAAAACCCGATGAAAATTTTTATTTTGATGTTCTTGATTTAAAGAATGAACCGGATGATAGAAAAAATTTAATGCTCAATTCGTACATTGAAAAACAAATATCTCAATTTGATTTGAAAAGTGGTTATTTGGTAAAATTTTTACTGATTAATGTTGATGATAAAGAACCTTATCACTTTATCATTGCATCTCATCACTTATGTATGGATGGCAATTCCCATCAAATATTGTTACAAGATATTTTTGACGTCTATAAAAATAGTATTAATAAAAATTATGATTTTAAATTGTATCAAACAACAAGCTTTGAACAATGGGCTTACTTTCTATCACGTTACGCAAACTTAAATGAAGTTAAAAAAGACTTAGCCTATTGGCGAAAAATTGAAAACGTTGAATTAAACGCTATCCCCATTGATTACTCTAATACAGGGCAAGCGAATCTTGCATGCGATATTGTAGAATACGAAGGCGATGTTTCCTTAGCTTTGAGCAAGTTAATTTGCAAGGACATTCTAAAATCATTCAAGCAGGTATCTGTATTAGATGTGTTGTTGTCATCATTGCTGTTTGTTCTAAATGATTATACAAACTCAAATCATCAACTGGTTGACATAAGAAGACATGGACGGGATTTTATTAATAATGACATTGATTTAACGAAAACGGTTGGCTGGCTTACCGCTGTCCATCCTGTTTTACTTCATGCGAATGAAAAATCATCAATTAAAGATACTGTAAATGAAGTTCATCGTCATCTTGCTGAGATTCCAAAAAATGGTTTATCGTATGGATTGTTAAGATATTCAACTGATGATGATTCCATCAAGGCAATAATGGAAAATCTTCCTCAAGCGCAAATTGCGTTCAATTATCACGGCGTTATCGATTCAATTTTTTCGGGAAATGACTTGTTTTCATTTTCGAAAAAATCAACGGGCAATAACCTAGGATCAAATGCCACACGCAGTCATTTGCTAAATATTGACATGATGGTTTGCAATCAAAAAATACATGTTATTTGGACGTACAGTAAAAAATTTCATAAGCAATCAACTATTTCTGCTCTGCATAACCATTATGTTGAAATGCTCGAAAAAGTCGCTCATTCTTTGTTGTCTAATTCGCTTGATTAACGCGCTGACAAAAAGTTTCTTTAATAAATAAAATTGCGCAGAGCGATAGAAAAAATGATATCGGCAGTATGGTCATAGCAATATTAAAATCATGATGCGAATAATAGGGGATTTTATGGATCATCATGCCATTCCAGTTTTTATCTAACATCCATCCATAAAATATTTTTAACAATGCGCCACCACCCATGATGATAATGGATGCAATGCCAGATGCAGTTCCTGAGAGTTCAGCAGGGTTATTTTCTACAATAGAGGGGTATCCAACACCTTGAGCACTTGAAAAGAATCCCAAGAGAAAAAATAAAATTATATATGCTTGTATTGATGAAAAATGAAAGAATAATAAAAAACTTGAAGCCAATGTTAATAATGATCCTATCAGCAGCGGTGTTTTACGTCTATTTAATTTGCCTGAAATAAAGCCAAAAAGTGGTGATCCAATCATGATTCCAACAAACAACATTGTGTCAATGTACGATGCTTGAATATGTGTAAAATTTTTAACTTCAGTGAGATAAAGATCGCCCCATAATGTGCCAAGCAGTGCAATGGGAAGATTCATCAGCATAATATAAATCCCACCAAACCAAGTTTGTGTGTTGGCTAGCGATAAAAACGCCCGTTTAAAAAACGGGGTTTTATTATTTCGTGTTTGTTTTTTTAATGAATCACTATTGTCTTTTACAAAAAATGCAATAAGACATATAAATAAAACACCGCACGATGCTAAAATTCTGAGCGTATCATGCCAGCCTATTTTTTGCGTTAATAGTGTAAATGGTGTTTGTGCAACAGCGCCGCCTAAAAAGGCCAGTGTAATAATTAGACCAACCACCAATGACATTTTATTGCCAGGGAACCAGCGTGTCGCTAGTTTAATACAGCTTAAAAATGCAAAGGCGCCACCAATGCCGGATATCATTCTGCAAAATTCTGCAAATAAAGGTGTTGATGCAAATGAAAAAAGAAAGGTGCCGATGACAGACAACGAAAACGCCATCAATATAATTTTTTTAGGCGAAAAAAGATCCAGTAAAATTCCCGCTGGCAGTAAAAATAAAATCATCGAATAAGAATAGGCGGCAGCTATTCCAGCAAGGCTGGTGACTCTCATTGAAAAATCTTTTAAAAGCTGAGTACCAATCGCATTGAAAACGCTCATTTGCACAAATTCATAAAAGAAAAACAAACTCGCGATAAAGCAAATAAACCACGCATTATTTTTTACATTCGTCATAAGAAAACACTTCCAGGTTTTCGATCAAATTTTTTGATTCCTTTTTTTGGAACCAGAAATCGCATCCGAATTCTAACCCATTTCTCACACCCTTTTAAGTCTTTTTTTATAGATTAAAATGCATGTCATTGAAATTTATTTTAATAATTTCATAAATACAATTGTGTACGTTTTCGCTTTAAATACAGTCTTTAAAGCGAATCGGAAAATGGAAAAGGATACTATCATGACGACAGAAAGTAATTTGGAAAAATCTGATATTGATGCGTTACTACTAAACCCTGAAAAACAGCATGTTTTGATCGAATTTTTAGAAAAATATTCCTCTGCAAATGTTATTCGTCTCGCACATCTCCTCGCAATTCCGCAGGAAAAATTACGTGATGTACAAAAGCAGAAAGATTGTTTAAACCTAATCGAGTCAAAAAAATTAATGGATTATTTTTGCATCTGGTGTGGTAGTTAACGATAAGGATGTCGATGATGGACAACACAACCTACAACCATAAAACTTTTTCTCTGCTGGAAGCTGCAGAATTTCTGGGTATACACAAAGAAACTGCGCGAAATCACGCGGCCAGTAGCCGATTACCTGGTGCAAAAGTAGGGCGTTCATGGCGATTTCTTGAAGAAGACCTTGTGACTTACTTGCGATCCTTATATTCTGAGGCCACATCGCAGGGTGTCGTAAACCGCAGGAGTAAAACGACGTGGCACTCAAACGTAACAAAATCTATTGGGTTGACATCAACCACAACGGCTCGCGAATACAACGAAGCACTGGGACTAGCGACAAATTAGCCGCCCAGGAGTTTCACGATAAAATAAAAGCGGGTTTGTGGCGTCAAAACAGATTAGGGGATAAACCAGAAAGAACTTGGATGGAAGCTGTTGTGAGATGGTTAAACGAATCAACTCACAAAAAAAGTTTAGGCACAGATAAAATCCATTTGAAGTGGCTTCATCCCTATTTGAGTGATAAAAAACTCATAGATATTAATCGTACAATGATTGAAGAAATTGCAAATAACAAAGCGGCGACAGGTGTGAGTGATGCTCGCGTGAATCGTGTATTGGCTTTGATTCGCTCAATTCTAAATCGCGCGGTTAATCAGTGGGAATGGTTGGATTCAGCACCTAAAATCAAGCTTCGAAAAGAAGGAAGCCATCGTATACGATGGCTGACCCGGAGCGAGGCAAAAAAATTAATTGCTGAACTGCCTTCTCATCTTGCTGACATGACAATTTTCACATTAGCGACCGGTTTACGACAAGCCAATGTGAAAAATTTAAAATGGGAACATGTTGATCTGGAAAACAAGCATGCTTGGGTAAACGCAGATGAAGCAAAGGGTGCGAAAACAATTTCTGTGCCGCTTAATTTAGATGCGTTGACGATTTTAAAAAAACGGCTTGGTACGCATTCAAAATATGTTTTTACCTATAAAGGTAAGCCTGTATTTAATGTGAGTACAAAAGCGTGGACAAAAGCTTTAGGTAGAGCTGGAATCGAAAATTTTTGTTGGCACGATTTAAGGCATACATGGGCAAGTTGGCATGTGCAAAATGGAACAACGCTGCAGGAATTGCAAATTCTGGGCGGATGGTCGAGTTTTGTAATGGTTTTACGTTACGCGCATTTATCAAGTTCACATTTGCGTGTAGCTGCGGATCGAATTTACGTGACAAATTCCCTACATGACGAAAATCGATACAAAAATGGCTTAAGAGATAGTGGCGTAACTGCTTGATTATTAAGTGATTTTTGGTGGCCGAAGTCGGAATCGAACCAACGACACAAGGATTTTCAGTCCTCTGCTCTACCGACTGAGCTATTCGGCCACACAATACCTGTCAGGAATCTGACGCTGTAGATTAAACAGGTTCAGTGATAATTAGTCAAGTTTGCTGAAGTGAATTTTATCGGAAATCATTGTTTTACTGGAGGGAGGATCGTCTCAGTCCACTCACTTTTTCCGCATTTCCGAATGGCGCGCTGGAATCGTTAATATTTCGCACGACAAAAAAGCGTTGGCCATGCATAGCGATAATTTCGCCCGTGTTTAAGCGAGCGCGTAAGGTGGTCGCTTCCTGTGCTTCTGCAGGCGTTTTGAGGGGTGTAACGGCATCCACAAAATAGTGCGGTCTTTGCTGAGCAAAAAATTTGAGGTGTGTGCAGTGGGAGTTAAGCGTTGTTACCTGTACTGTTTCATAGGGAATCTTCACAGGACAAAATTCCGCTATTTCAGGATGTAAACACATTTTCTGAAAAATAAGTTCAATATCTGCGTTCCATTTCTGAAGCGATTCGGCAGAAATTTTATTGTTGATTATTGTAGCGCCATTAACGCTATTCAGTTTATCTAATGAAAGACAAGTTAAAAGGGCTTCCATTCCTGGCGGAGACAACGGTTGAACGAGGTGTCGCCAAGCGTCAACCAGAATCATTTCATGACGGATATTTTCTGGTATAGTTTTCAGCCAAGCTGAAAATGACGCATTTTCTTGCGGCTTAACGACGGTGACTGTATTGGGAAAATAAATGGCAAACATGTGACTATTATCAGCATCCATCAGCACGATTTGTAGCAAAGAGCCGCGATTGAATAATTCAGAGCGAGAAAAATCAGCGGTTAATTCAAATGTACATTCCGCACATTCTCCAACCCCCAGACGCGCGATTGCATTCCCAAAAGCAAAAGGAAATGAGATTTGCTGACTTTGTAACAGTGCCTCGCGTGTTTGGCACGCTTTATCACGTATTGTCTTTAATTTTGCAACGTAAGCACGGTGTTCGGGCGGAACGTGATCAAAATGACCGTCAGCATACGGATAAGTTTGATGAGGATCTTCTCTTGATAGATCGATTGACGAAGTAATTCTGCTTTTTACCTCATAAACCATTTGTTGAAGTAATTCAAATGAACTTCGCATCGTTCTTACCTCACTATTTTAAAAAAACTTAGGGTTATATTACTGTGTTTAAATTATCAAAATATTAAATGAATGACAAAAATGCGGGTTCTTGAACAATAGTGTTGTGCTTTGCTAAACATGACGGAATCTACTGTAATTCGGCCACACAATATTATCAGAATGACAAAATTCGATCTATTTTTCAGTGTAGCCCGGTGGTTTTTCAGCGCCACCACCAAACAAAAACTTTTCCATTTCTTGCGTTAAAAAATCACGCGATTTTTTTTCAATCAAACACAATTTATATTCATTGATCAGCATCGTTTGATGACTCATCCATAAATCCCACGCTTTTTGTGAGATGTGTTCATAAATACGTTGACCGAGTGCGCCAGGGTAGGGAGGGGAAGATAATCCTTCTGCTTCTACGCCGAGTTTTTGGCAGTAAATAATTCGTGTCATGATGTTATTTCGCCTTGTTTTAAGAGATTTAAAATTTTAGTGACGGGTGCTGCAACACCGCCGGGTAATTCCGAATTGAGTGTATACCACATTGCTTGTGTAGGAACGAACGTGGGGGCGATACGATTATTGATCCGCACAATCATCGGAAAAATCGTTAACGTAAAATGCGTAAATTGATGGGTTATTTTTTCAAACTCATCGATGTATTTTAATTTCAGTGAAAGGTTTTCATGCTGAAAAACAGTATAATTTTGTTGTACATCACATTCTGGAAAACTCCACAAGCCACCCCAAATGCCTTTGGATGGCCGTTTGAGTAATAAAATTTCATCCTGTTTGTTTTGAATAATCAGCATGCGTGTGCTTTTCATTGGACGTGCTTTTTTCGCTGTTTTTACAGGATAAAACATGGGTTGATTATTTTTGTATGCGAGACAGCTGGATGAAAAGGGACAATCCACGCAACGCGGTTTCGTACGTGTGCATAACGTTGCACCCAAATCCATGATGGCTTGATTATAGCGATGTGCATTTTTTTTGGGTGTTAATTCGTCGGCAAGTTTCCACATGTCTTGAATCGTACTCGTTTGATTCACAGGCTCTGCAATCGCAAAATAACGTGTTAATACACGTTTTACATTTCCGTCGAGAATGACTGCTTTTTGTTGTGATGAAAAAGAAAGGATAGCGCCCGCAGTGGATTTGCCAATGCCTGGTAATTCACTGAGTGCTTCAACGGTTGTGGGAAATGCAGTATCAAATCGCTCATGAATGATTTTGGCTGTTTTATGGATGTTGCGTGCACGTGCGTAATAACCGAGGCCTGACCAATAGGATAACACCTCATCTTCTGATGCTGTCGCTAATGCACTTAATGTGGGAAAACGCTGCATAAAACGCGCATAATAATCAATGACCGTAATCACTTGTGTTTGTTGCAACATGATTTCAGAAATCCATACGCGATATGCTGTTGGATTCTGTTGCCAGGGTAAATCATGGCGACCGTACTGTTTGTACCAAGTGAGTAGCTGTTTGGAAAATGAGATTGGCATTTGTAGGTTTATCTTTTAAGATGCAGGACATTCGGTCACTACTTTAAGTCAGCTGCCATCATGAAAACAAGCATTTTTAAACGTGAAATCAAAAGTTTCGTCAGACGGCAACGTCGATTAACAGCGCGCCTAGAAAATGCATTAACACTGGGATGGCCAAAATTCGGTGTTGTTTTATCGGATGACGTTGATGAAAAAATAAATCTGGATGGTTTGTTTGGTCGTCATGCAGAAACCGTTTTAGAAATTGGATTTGGTCACGGCGATACATTGTTGCCGATGGCGAAAGCAAATCCAGATAAAAATTATTTGGGAATTGAAGTGCATGAGCCGGGCATTGCCGCGGTCATGTTAGGGATTATCGAAGACGATATTCAACATATTCGCGTGATTCAAAATGATGCCGTGAAACTATTGCATGAACGTATTCCCAATCATTCTTTTTCACGCATTCATATTTATTTCCCTGATCCGTGGCCAAAGTTACGTCATCACAAAAGACGTATTATTCAAGCAGATTTTGTGGAATTGTTACGACATAAATTATGTGATGGGGGGGTGATTCACTGCGCAACCGACTGGCAAAATTATGCGGAGCATATGATGTCGGTATTGTCAGACAATCCAGGATTTAAAAATCTGATGGGTGATAATCAATATGCAGATAATAAAACATTACATTTGCGTGCTAATACCAAGTTTGAAATGCGCGGCGTGAAGTTGGGGCATGGGGTTTGGGATTTGTTGTTTGAGAAGGTGTGATATGCATTATGCCAGCAAACATAACATATTCTAAAACGCATACCCCAACGTAAACATCAACGGCACTTGCGCACCTGGATTATTCGGCAATAAATTACCATTCGAATAATGCCCAATTTCCAGATTCATATTCAAATGTTTATCTTTACCGATAAACATGCCGAATCCTAATAAATCTTGAAACGTAAATCGGCCACCCAAATTAATCCCATCCATATTACTGCGCGTTAAATACGTCGGTCCCGCAACTGAATACATAAAATAGAAATCCATCAAATGTGATCGCATAAGCCATACGCGAATTTCTGGAAAGATAGAAAATGCTTGAAAAGAGGTGTCATTCACTTTGGTTAAATAATTAGACACGCTCGTACCCACATCCAATGAAAAATATTTATGTGTGTGAAATACATTTCTTTCATAGAAAAATGAATCACCGCTTTTTATTTTTAAATCACCTGTCCAAAAAATGGGTAAATAACCGACGGTGAAATATTTGGCAACATCGGGATTCAAATAAGCTGTGGAGAATGTGCCAAGCCGAATTAAATTTTTGTGAAAGATATAATGCGTCGTGTAATAGTCGGGTAAATGCAATTTGTGAAATAAATAATAAAAACCCGTATAGGCATAAAGCATATTCGGCTGATGTTCTTCTGGCTGCGCAAATGCGTATTCTAAACCGACATTTAAATGCCACGCTGGTGTTAAAGCATACGTAATACCACCGCCTGTTATGGCAGTGGCAACATCTTCTGATGGGATGGCATTGATATCGTTTGTTCCAGCATTAAATCCGTGACGAGAAACAATACCCATGCCGGCTAATCCATACACACTGAAGCGTGGCGTAATCGGTAAGGTAGGTCGCAGTGATATTCCAAATAATGAAATCCAAATAGAGTGCCTGTCGCCGGGAGTGACAACACCATTGGCATACGCCCATTCCACAGGACGCATGAGACTAATTTCAGCGGCTAAATAGGGATTAAAATAATGCCCAATAAATATATTTAAACCAAAAGCAGGGTTTGTGAATGATGTTGCTTGAAAAGCATTGATTAAATTGCTATTCGAAAAAGGAATGTCCGTGTAACCAGCACCCATGCCAAAATAACTATTATTCAATGCAGCAGGTAATTGCGCGCGATCATCGGGTGTGTAATGTGTCTCTGCTTGTGCTGATAAAAATACTCCTAAGCAACTGCTTAGGAGTATTATTTTTTTAAAAAAATTCATTATCAATGCTCAGTTATTTTATAGGGATAATTTTAATTAATACGCCCATTAAGGGATGATTGATGTAATTTAATTCATTGCTACGCATGCGACGATTTTCCGATAACTGGAAATTAAAAGTAGGTTGATTCCAGTGACTAAAAAATCCATTGGTTGCGAATCGTTGTAATGCTGCGGTTGGTTCTGTGAGCATTAATTTCGTATCCACATCAAAATAATGTCCCAAGGTAATTGTCATCGTGCCTTGTAATTGTGATTGATTATTGCGACCAACCAGCGGAATAGTAATAGTTCCGTTTTCACCGTGCCAGGCTTCTTGCCAATGCCTATCTAATAATATTTTGTAGGTAGGATTGCGTTCCAACATTTTTCGTTCATGCGCCAATGCAAAAGCAGGCGAGGTTGGTTCACTCGGTGCTGTTATTTGCGCGCTGGATGACACCGCAGGCCATTCTTGTGCTTGCACGGTTTGTGGCGTGATATGTGAAAAAACAATTACCTGAACGTCATAGCGTCTTTCAGGCGCTGCGAGAGTTGTACTTGCAAATAAGTACAATATCGTTAACGTCAACGCAATTCCAGCGTTTTTAAATGACCTCATGATGACAACTCCGTGGTTTTAAAGTGGCCTAGTTTACACGGCAGGGTTGTGGGAGGGAAGATTTGTGTTTGTGGGTGGCATGATGCACTTTGTTAGTAGTGTGTGACGTAAGCTCAATGGCACTGCCTTAAGCGCGTGCAGTGCGGTCAGAACCGCGCTACGCTACGCTACGTGCGCGGTTCCGATACCACGCATTTCCCGCCCACAACAAAAATAAAATAGGCAATCCAATATACATCCCAATCAGTGATGACCAAGACAATTGATTTTGTCCAACCAACGTATACCACTGACCAAAAATGACAATCAAGCTCAGTACAATCGCGATTAAGGGACCCCAAGGATAAAAGCGCGATTGAAAGGGCAAATCTTTTAATTGCTTGCCAGCCGCTAAATAATGTCTGCGAAATCCAATGTGACTCACTGCAATACCAAACCAAGCGACAAAACCGGATAAGCTGGAAATATTCACGAGGATTAAAAATAAATTGGTACTGCCGAATAAATCACACAAAAACGCCAGTAAACCAAAAGAAACAGTTGCGATTAATGCGTAAATCGGAATACCGAAACGATTTACTTTCGAAAATATTTTTGATGCACTGCCTCTGACGCTTAAATTCCATAAAATACGCGTAGCAGAATACATGTCGGAGTTACAAGCGGATAATAATGCAATGAGAATCACAAAATTCATGATGCTCGTAATAAAATGAAAGCCTGTCATTGAAAAAATAATGGTAAAGGGGCTGAGTGCGACAGTGCCATCTGGATTTAATAAACGGGGATCCGTGTAGGGAATGATTAAGCTGATGATGAGCATAATCACCACGTAAAATAATAAGATGCGCCAAAAAATTTGTTTGACGGCATGGGGAATGCTTTTCTGTGGATCTTTTGCTTCACCGGCTGCAACACCAATTAATTCTGTGCCTTGAAATGCAAAGCCCGATAAAAGAAATACTTGAAACAAACCAGAAAGGCCATTGTGAAAATGTCCTTGATTCCAGTTGTGAAAATGCATCGCTTGGTGTTGTGTATTAAAACCAAAAATAACAAGCACGCCAACGACAATAAATACTAGAATAGCAGAGACTTTTACGACTGATAACCAATATTGTGATTCACCATAACTTTTAACGGGCAATAGATTAAGCAATAGAATACCGATAAAAAATAATATGCACCATTCAACGGTGGGTACGTTCGGAAACCAGTAACCCATGACCAGTGCAGCAGCAATTAATTCAACGGCAATAGTAATGGCCCAGCTAAACCAATAATTATATCCCAGCATGAAACCGAAAGATTTACTGACATATTCGCTGGAATATTCGCAAAAACTGCCTGAAACGGGTTTGTAAGCAGACATTTCACCGAGGCTATTCATGAGTAAATACACCATGATGCCCATCACAATGTAAGCCAAAATAGCGCCCATCGGACCTGCGATATAAAGCGCCGAGCCGCTCGTTAAAAATATACCGGTGCCCAATGTACCGCCGAGTGCGATCATCGATAAGTGACGTGTGGATAAATGACGACGTAATTCAGACATAATTTTTCTCCTGGAAATTCAGGAGCAAAACAGGAAACTGGATGGGTAATACCAAGCGTTTGACCTGAAGCGCTCCACGTTAATTCACTTAAAGTATTTAACGTGACAGATCTAATAACTTTGATTATTAGAGCCAACAAAAAATAGACCAAACTATTTTTTTATTTCGGCGCAGACTCTCTAATCTTGTTTCGCAAATATTTGGCTATTTCCACAAGATGACTTAGTACGCGCAACCTCTTCACAGAGTGAAAGATGACAGAATGAAAATTAATTGTCAATCGCTTGAATTTGCAGGGCGTGAATATGTGTTTGCATGAGTGACCCCAAAGCGTCAAACACCATGCGATGTTTTTGAATGGGATTTTTTCCCTTAAAAATAGGGGATTTAATGATAACGGTGAAATGCCCGCTGTCTTTATGTGCGTGACCAATATGTTCTGCTCGATCATCTTGTACATGAATTTCTGCGGAGGGAAATGCAAGATCTAATGCAGCTTTAATTAATTCAATGGTGGGTGTCATGGTGTTTACTCAAGGCGTTAAATTACATCGATGTTTAATGGAGGCGATAGAAGTGCGAGCGCAAGCGATCACGCCGATTTTTGCAAAACTCAGAAAGGTGTCAAGATCGGCGTGATCGCTTGCGCTCGCACTTCTATCGCTGCTAATTAACTCCGAACTGTGGTTCGGGCAATACTACTTTAAACGGTTTGACCGTAATACGTTGATAGACTTCTGCTGTAACGTAAGGATCTGCAGCAATCCACTCTTTGGCTTCGTCCAGTGAATTAAATTTCGCGATGATTAATGATCCATGAATGCCCGCAATAAACGGATTGTCACCATCTTTATCCATCAGCGGACCTGCTGCAAGCAAACGATTTTCATTGGATAATGCCTGTAATCGTGCCAAATGTGCAGGACGAATGCTTTTTCTTTTCTCTAAAACATCGGGTGCGTCTTCACAAAAAAAAGTGTAATAGTGCATAGGATATTTAATCTCGCTTGCTTGTGGCGCCTGTTGTATTTTCAAGTGCATCTTCGGATTGAATATGGCGCGACATATAGATTGCTTGAACAATCGTAAATGCCAATGTTAATCCGAGTGTGCCAAATAATTTAAAATTTACCCACGCGTTTGTTGAGTAATGATAAATCACATAAATATTTAAAAATCCCAGAAAAATAAAAAACAGTGCCCATGCCACATTGAGGTTGTTCCAGATTTTTTGAGGTAATGCGATTTTATCGCCCAGCATACGAATCAATATATTTTTGTGTGAAAAAAATTGACTGAATAATAATACAACTGCAAAAATCCAATAAATAATGGTGGGTTTCCATTGGATAAAAATGATGTTGTGAAAAAACAGCGTGAATCCACCCAGAATCAGCACGCTAACCAATGTAATGAGATGTAATTTTTCAAAACATTTGTGCTTTAACCAGTAAAGGATATTTTGTAATATGCATGCACCCATCGTTACCGCTGTCGCTGTAAATATCCCCAAAAATTTATACGCAACAAAAAAACAGATGATGGGGAAGTAATCGAACAACAGTTTCATTGTGTTCTTTATCCTTATGCTGGTTGAATGCTCACTACCGTGCTTGTTGGCATGGGATCAATAATGATTTGCCGCGCAGGAAGCAACCGTTGATCGGCACCGGCTAATCTTCCTGCTCTCTCTTCTCTATTGCAGCATTTTTGGTATAGATAACAAGCTGCAGCGAATAAACAAAGACCGCCTAAAAACATGACAAGGCCGACCCATCCATAGCCTTCCGCATCGGCAGAGCGGGGGTCTCTTCTAGGATCTCCTGGTCGCATAGTCTTTTCTCTTACAGGTTAATTTTTGATGCATTAGCTTTAATGAAATCATCTTGTTTGTCAATGAAAACCATTTCAAAAACAGTGCAATTCGGCGTGGAAAAACGGCCTAGTGAACACAATAATAATCCGGTATGATATGTTCTAAAATTCACCACGAGAATTTATCATGAATCAAGTCGTTGACGTTGAAATGCCGCAACAGCCGTTGGATCAAACGATCATTGTGCGCGGTGAAGTCGTCAATGAGTTACCGCTTGATTTGTACATTCCGCCAGATGCGCTCCGTGTTTTTTTGGAAACGTTTCAAGGACCGCTGGATTTATTGCTGTATCTTATCAAAAAACAAAATATTGATATTCTCGATATTCCCATCAAAGCCATCACGATTCAGTACGTACAGTACGTTGAGTTGATGCAAGAATTACATTTGGAGTTAGCGGCAGAATATTTAGTGATGGCAGCAATGCTCGCTGAAATTAAATCACGCTTGTTATTGCCAAGACCACAAACGGAAGATGAACAAGAAGTCGATGATCCGCGCGCAGAGTTAATTCGCCGTTTGCAATTATATGAATGCTATAAAAAAGCGGCAGAAGATTTGGAGACTTTAAATCGTGTAGATCGTGATATTTTTTTAGCGAATGCTACACCGCCGCCGATGTTAATTGTTGTTGAACAACCCAATGTGCCGATGCAAGATCTCCTTGATGCTTTTGTGAGTGTGATGACCCGCGCGCGATTATTTGCGGATCACAAAGTAGAGCGACAAATTTTATCGATTCGTGAGCGCATGTTGAAAGTGTTAGATGTGATTAATAACTCCACGGGCTTTATTCCTTTTGTCACATTATTTACAGTGGAAGAAGGGCGCATGGGTGTTGTGGTCACTTTCATTGCGGTTTTAGAATTGATTCGACAATCGGTGATTGAGCTTGTTCAAAATGAACCGTATGCACCGATTTATATTAAGGCAGCGGGTGCAGAAATTAATCCAGAAATGACACAGGTGACTCATGACTAACACGAATGCATTAATCCTCGAAGCCGCATTATTCGCTGCAGCGGAACCATTGCCCGCTGATAAATTAAGTCAATTATTTCCGGAAGAAAATCGCCCGAGCTTGGGCGAGATTCGCGCCTTGATTGCAGAATTACAAATCTTTTATCAAGAGCGCAGTCTGGAATTGGTAGAAGTTGCAAGCGGTTATCGCTTTCAAGTAAAAAAAGACTATGCAGAATCGATGGGGCGATTGGAAGAACGAAAACCTGCGCGTTATTCCCGTTCTTTTTTAGAAACGTTGGCGTTAATTGCATATCGTCAACCTGTTACGCGTGGTGAAATTGAAGATGTCCGCGGCGTCACAGTGAATCCCAATGTGATTAAAACTTTGTTGGAACGCGAGTGGATTAAAATCGCAGGGTATCGCGATGTGCCTGGAAAACCAGCCTTATTTGCAACGACCAAAACATTTTTAGATTATTTTAATTTAAAAAGTATTGCAGAGTTGCCGCCATTATCTGAATTAGTGGATTTTGAAACGCTCGAAAAACAATTGGGATTGCAATTGCCGACATCGGTTGTTTCTTCGGAAAATGAAGAGACAGCATTGGCGGAAGTCACTGCGTAGGCAGTGGACTTTGGAGATGCCTGAAGCGCAGCGCAACAAGCGTGCCGATGCCAAGTTAAAACAAAATAAGCCTGTAAACAAGCACACTATTTTTGTAACAATCTTAGTGTCGGAGTCTATGTTTGCTGCTCATCAAGTTGGCGTTTTCTCTCAAAAAATGGGTAAAAAGTTGGTGGAAGAAAGTCACGAGATGTGCAATTGGGTTAAAAACTTAGCGGCGTAATGTTGAGCGTGTTAGGCAAGCGTTATTTGACCTGACACGTATTATTTTTCCTTCCATGCGTACAACAACATTAATGCCTCTTTTGGAGACAATAAATCCACATTCAATTGATTAAAGGCTTCGATGATGGGATGTATTTTTTCTTCAAATAATAATTCAGTTTGTAGGGGAAAATCAGTTGTTTTAGATTTCGTCTCAGTCGATTTATTGTGATTTTCCAATTCATGCAATTTCTTTTTTGCTTGTTGAATCACACTGTTAGGAACGCCTGCCAATTGCGCTACTTGCAATCCATAGCTCTGATTCGCAGGTCCCGCTTTTAATTTATGTAAAAATACGATTTGGTCTTTATGTTCTGTAGCGTCCAGATGCACGTTGTGAATACCACTGCATTTCTCGGGTAAAAGCGTTAATTCAAAATAATGTGTTGCAAATAACGTAAATGATTTTGACTGCTCTGCGAGATGAAGTGCACACGCCCATGCCAATGACAATCCATCGAATGTGCTGGTCCCGCGTCCAATTTCATCCATTAAAACCAAACTGTTTTCAGTGGCGTTATGTAAAATATTTGCGGTTTCTGTCATCTCAACCATGAATGTTGAGCGACCAGAAACCAAATCATCAGAGCTACCAATGCGCGTAAATATGCGATCAATCGGTCCAATTTTCACTTTGTCAGCAGGTACATAACAACCGATATGCGCCATGATCGTGATTAATGCTGTTTGTCGCATGTATGTGGATTTACCACCCATATTGGGACCCGTAATTAATAACATGCGTTTTTCCGCGTTAAAATACGTATCATTTGGCACAAAATGGGTATTAATCACTTTTTCAATCACAGGATGACGTCCTGCGATAATTTCAATGCCAGTTTGTTCTGAAAATAAAGGGGCAACATAATTATTTTTTAAAGCGATATAAGCGAAGTTTGAAAATACATCACACTCTGATAAATAATTTGCGCACTGTTGTAGTGGAATCAGTGATTCTGCAATTGTATCTAACAATGCTTCATACAATAATTTTTCGCGTGCGAGCGCACGGCTGTTGCTCGTGAGAATGGCATCTTCGAATTTTTTTAATTCCGGCGTAATAAAACGTTCAACATTTTTTAAGGTTTGTCGTCTCGAATAATCAATGGGCGCTTTATCCGATTGTAATCGGCTCATTTCAATGTAATAACCGTGAATGCGATTATAGCCAACTTTTAAGGTGTTTTGTCCGGTACGTTCGCGTTCACGTTTCTCAAGATCAACTAAAAATTGTTGACTGTTACCGTCCAATTGTCTTAATTCATCAAGTTCTGCATCATAACCATAGGCAATCACATTACCATCGCGAATAATCAACGGAGGATTTTCAATAATCGCTTTTTGCAGTAAATCATGCAGTTCTGAAAATGTGTTTAAATTGTCAGGATAAATTTTATTGAGGGTTCCCTTTAAATCAGGCAGTAATGAGAGTGAATGACGCAGCTGCGTTAAATCACGAGGACGCGAAGAACGTAACGCCACGCGGCTTAAAATACGTTCCAAATCCGCGATATTATTTAATATCGCACGAACGTCATCGAGATAATGTGATTTTAGAAATTGTTCTACACGGTGCAATCGTGTTTGAATGTTTCCGTGATGCGTGAGTGGTTGTGTGATCCAACGTCGTAATAATCGGCTGCCCATCGCTGTTTTGGTGTGATCTAAAATCGAGGCTAATGTGCACGCTTTCTCACCTTGCAAATTTACAACCAGCTCTAAATTTTTTCGTGTGGCGGCATCCATAAAAATAGATTCGTTATTTTTTTCAACAATGATGCTGTGAATATGCGGTAATGCAGCACGTTGTGTGTAATGAATATATTGCAATAAAGAACCCGCTGCACAAAGTGCTACTGAAAATTCTGTTACGCCAAATCCATCGAGAGAATTTGTTTTAAATTGTTCGAGCAATAATTTTTTAGCGGTGGATAATTCAAAATCCCACGAAGGCCTTTGTTTAATGGCACAATTCACTTTTAAATTGAACGCTGCATTTTCACTGAGCAATATTTCCGAGGGATTAATGCGTGCAATCTCTGCAAATAAGGCCATTTCGGTGTCAGTTTCTTGGATTGAAAATCGTCCGTTTGTAATATTCAAACAGCACATACCGAAACGGTTTTGGTTTTCAAAAATCGCCATTAGAATATTATCGCGTTTCTCGTCTAACAAGTTATCATCGGTAACCGTGCCAGGCGTTAAAATGCGCACGACTTCGCGTGCAACAGGGCCTTTGGATGTTTCTGGATCGCCAACTTGTTCGCAAATGGCAACTGATTCGCCTGCTTTAATTAATTTAGCTAAATAGCCATCGGCAGAATGAAAAGGGATGCCTGCCATCGGAATGGGATTACCGGCAGAATTTCCGCGACTTGTTAAAGTGATGTTTAATAGCGCGGCCGCTTTTTTGGCGTCATCATAAAATAATTCATAGAAATCGCCCAAGCGATAAAATACGAGAATATCGCGGTGCTGTGATTTTATCTGCCAATATTGTTGCATCATCGGCGTGTGTTGTGCGATCGTTGGTGTTTCCATCATAGTCACTTTATCCAGCTATTTAACGGCGTTTTTATTATAAGGTGGTTTTAATCATGCACAACAATTTCTTTATTTTGGCAAAACAACTCGGTGAACTATGCATTGCGAATCATGTACAGATAGCATTAGCAGAATCTTGTACAGGCGGTAACGTTTCAGCACTCATTACGGATGTATCGGGCTCCTCAAAATGGTTTAATGGCGGTGCCGTTGTGTATAGCAATGCTGCAAAAACCAATATATTGGGTGTCGATGAAAAATTAATCGTGCACCATGGTGCGGTTTCAGAGCCCGTTGCAAAAGCGATGGCCGAGGGCGCCTTGCTAAAATTTAAAGCCAATTTGGCAGTATCCATTACTGGCGTTGCAGGTCCGGGCGGTGGTAGTGCTGAAAAACCTGTGGGTATGGTGTGCTTTGCATTGGCAGATAAAAAGAGCGTTGAAGAAAAGACATTATATTTTACGAGTGGACGTGGTTATGTCCGCGAAAGTGCTGCTTCTTTCGCATTAGAATGGATGATCAAACATCTTTCAATTATAATGTGACCACACTTCAGGGTTTATTAGCAGTCGATAGAAGTGGGAGTGCAAACGACCACGCCAATGCTAGGCAGTACACAACGGTTACGTATCGGCGTGATCGCTTGCGCTCGCACTTCTATCGCCTCCATTAAACATCGATGTAATTTAATGTTATGTGCTTGTTTGATTGAAATATGGATTGAGAAGGGAACAGACTTGAGGGAATTAAAACGTAAGGCCATTGCTGCAAAAGCCGTGAATATCAGCGTTAATCACGTCACCTTGTACCGTCGCATCCATGAGGGATTACTGATTGTTTTATTAGCGGCGGGTTTTTTCGTCTTATTATCTCTGGTTACGTATCATCGCGTTGATCCCAGTTGGTCGCATCAAGTCGATAATGTGAAAATTTTAAATGCCGGTGGACGTGTTGGTGCTTGGCTGTCTGACCTTTTGTTGTATTTATTTGGCTATATCACTTACTTTTTCCCCATAATTTTATTTCAAGGCGTATGGGAAGTGTATCGTGCTTATCAGCGGGTTGAAGGTATTCCTGAAATTCGTTGGCTTACGGTTGCATCTCGCAGTATTGGTTTTTTGATGAGCTTGCTGAGCAGTACGAGTTTATTGCACTTGTATTTGCCTGTTTTTAGCTATGGTTTGCCCTATGAATCAGGCGGCATTATTGGCGTGACCATGGGAAATGTCGTATTGCAATGGTTTAATCGGATGGGCGCAACGACGATTTTTGTGCCTATTTTATTGATCGGAATTACATTACTGACTGGCACGTCGTGGTTGGCATTATTAGAAGCCGTTGGTGCAGGCATGTTACGGGGCTTTCGTTATGTCATCGCACAGATAAAAGAGCAATTGCATTTACCTAAAATAACACTACGCTTACCCGCATGGATGAAATTTGATTATTTTGATAAGGCGGAACAAAAACAAGAGCCCGTTGTTTTAAATCAGTCGATAGAACCGAGTTTAAATACCGGCGATCCCTTGTTTGATGCCTTGCCAAAAACACCTAAAAAACCCAGTGTATTTGTTGAAAAATTTACGCCCGAGATACAACGGGAAGAAATGTCATCCGTGCGCGCACCGCGATATTCACAATCCACTATTTTGCCCAAATTGTCTTTGCTTGATTCTCGCGTGAATGAAAAAAGGATAGGGGTGAGCAAAGATGCATTAGAACAACGTTCTCGTGAAGTCGAAGAATGTTTTAATGATTTTGGTGTAGTGCTAAAAGTGGTTGCAGCACATCCCGGGCCTGTCGTGACGCGTTTTGAAATGGAATTAGCGCCAGGCACAAAAGTAAATAAAATTACGGCGCTTGTGAAAGATTTAGCGCGATCATTGTCGGTGACGAGTGTCCGCGTGGTTGAAGTGATTCCCGGAAAATCAGTGATTGGGTTGGAATTACCAAACCCCAATCGTGAAATGGTTACGTTAAAAGAAGTCTTATCGACACAAACGTTTCAACAATCACGATCGGCATTAACGATTGCACTCGGAAAAGATATTGCAGGGGAATCGGTTGTAGTTGATCTTGCCAAAATGCCACACTTACTGGTGGCAGGTACGACGGGTTCTGGAAAATCGGTTGCATTAAATGTCATGTTATTAAGCTTATTATACAAATCATCGCCGCAAGATTTACGCTTAATTTTGATTGATCCCAAAATGTTGGAGTTATCCATTTACGATGGTATTCCACATTTATTAACACCTGTTGTAACGGATATGAAAGATGCCGCGACCGCATTGCGTTGGTGTGTGGTTGAAATGGAACGGCGTTATCGATTAATGGCTTCTCTGGGTGTGCGTAATATCATGGGCTATAACATCAAAGTGAAAGAAGCGATTGATAAAGGTGCACCTTTATTAGATCCGATTATGCCCCCGACAGAATATGGCCCGATTGAATTACAGACATTGCCCAAAATAGTCGTTTTAGCCGATGAATTTGCAGATATGATGGTGGTGGTTGGTAAAAAAGTAGAAACACTCATTGCACGATTAGCGCAAAAAGCACGTGCCGCAGGAATTCATTTAATTTTTGCAACGCAACGTCCGTCAGTCGATGTGATCACAGGATTAATTAAAGCGAATATTCCCACGCGGATTGCATTTCAAGTGTCTTCAAAAATTGATTCCCGCACGATTCTCGATCAACAAGGGGCAGAACAATTATTGGGTAATGGCGATATGCTTTATTTACCGCCGGGTTCTGGTGTACCTGTGCGGGTGCATGGATGTTTTGCGAGCGATGAAGAAGTGCATCGCGTAGTGAATGATTTAAAACAACGCGGAAAACCGGATTATATTTTAGAAATTTTAGATGATACTGCCAGCGTTGATCCAACGGGTTATACAGAGTCAGCTTTGTCTGATGATCCGGATGGGGGTGAAAGAGATAGTTTGTATGATGAAGCGGTACAATTTATTACAAAAGCGCAGCGTGTTTCAGTATCGAGTGTGCAACGTCGTTTTAAAATTGGTTATAACCGCGCAGCACGTATTGTAGAAGCCATGGAAGCGGCGGGTGTTGTCAGTAAGATGGAAGGGAATGCGCAGCGGGATGTGCTTGTAAAGTCGATTGAATAAACGTTGTGCGTTAAATGCGAGGGGAAGCGCGAGTGCAAACGACCGCGCAACATAAATTGGAACGGCGTGTGTTAAGTTCATAAAATTAAATTCAAGGTGAATGCAATGAGAAAACATATAAAATCCACCATCCTATTTTTCTTTATAATATTTATTTCCGACACTATTTTCGCTGCGACTCAATTATCCGCCATCGCAAAACTCAGTGGCTTATTAAATCAATTCTCAACCTTCCAAGCCCAATTTAAACAAAAAACAACTGACGCTGAAAATAATGTCTTACAAGAAAGTGCAGGTAAAATGATGTTAGTTCGCCCGGGACGTTTTCGATGGGAAACCAATAATCCTACGCATCAAATCGTGATTACGGATGGTAAAACATTGTGGGTTTATGATGTCGATTTAAAACAAGCAACGAAACAAGCCATTCAAAATAGTGCCATTAATCCTGCGAAATTATTATCAGGTGATACAAATACTTTATTAAAACAATTTGATGTGCATATGGTGCCACATCAAAATATTTTGGTATTTCATCTCATTCCAAAAAGACAGAATCAGCAGTTCCGATCTGTTTCTCTCGCTTTTACCCATGATAAATTGACGGGGATGCAAATTGAAAATAATTTAGAGCAAACATCACAATTTCAATTTTCTGATATCATGTTAAATTCACATCTTTCTCCGTCACTTTTTAAATTTAAAGCGCCAACTGGTGTGGATGTAATACAGTGAGCTTTCAACCTCTCGCACGTCGTATGCGCCCACAATCGCTTGATCAATTTGCGGGTCAATCCCATTTATTATCACCTGGAAAACCGTTGGCTCAGGCCATTTTAAATCGTAAATTACATTCTATGATTTTATGGGGACCACCGGGGGTGGGTAAAACTGCACTGGCAGAATTAATTGCATCGTCTAGCAATGCGCGGATCGAGCGATTATCGGCGGTATTGTCTGGGGTTAAAGAAATTCGGGAGGTTGTTGCACGCGCAGAAAGTAGGCGTGCCGAACAAGCTACTGTGTTGTTTGTCGATGAAGTCCATCGTTTTAATAAAGCACAGCAAGATGCGTTTTTGCCACACATTGAAAATGGCACGATTTTTTTTATTGGTGCAACGACAGAAAATCCCTCATTTCACTTAAATAATGCGCTATTGTCGCGTGCGCGTGTGTATGTTTTAAAGCCATTAGATGAAAACGATTTATTAAAAATTATTGATCGTGCTTTAATTGAATTAAACATTATTTTATCTAATGAATTCAAAATTAAATTAGCACAATTTTCTAACGGCGATGCCCGTGTATGTGTGAATTTATTGGAAATTCTCGGTGATTTTGTTGAAAAAGATGCTGAGGGAAATTTCACGGTTACGGATGATTTGTTGCAAAACGTGTTAACACAAAATTTACGTCGCTTTGATAAAGGCGGTGATGAATTTTATGATCAAATTTCGGCGCTCCATAAATCAGTACGCGGATCAGATCCCGATGCCGCTTTATACTGGTTTTCTCGTATGATTGATGGCGGTTGCGATGTGGATTATATCGCGCGTCGCATGGTTCGTATGGCATCAGAAGATATCGGTAATGCTGATCCCCGTGCATTATCGATCATCATAGACGCATGGCAAGCCTATGAACGGTTAGGTTCACCAGAAGGTGACTTAATGTTAGCGCAAGCCGTTATTTATTTAGCGTGCGCTGCAAAAAGCAACGCCGTTTATACCGCATTTTCTGCAGCAAGAAGTGATGTTGAAAAATATGGTCATGCCGAAGTCCCATTGCATTTACGCAATGCACCCACAAAACTCATGAAACAATTAGATTACGGCAAAAATTATCGATATGCGCACGATGAATCAGATGCATTTGCAGCAGGTGAAACGTATTTCCCCGAAAAAATAAAACAAACCATTTATTATGAACCTGTGAATCGTGGATTAGAAATTCAAATTAAAGAAAAATTGGATGGACTGCGTCGGAGAAATAAAGGATGAGTGTTTTTTCGAAAGAAATTATCGTGGTTGCGCTCGGTGGCGCATTTGGCTCTGTTGCGCGTTTATTACTATCACGCGCGGTTCAAATGCTATTGCCTTATGAAGGTTTACCATGGGGTATTATTTGCGTTAATGTTTTAGGCTGTTTTCTAATTGGCATTTTGTACTCCTTATTTCAATTTCATTCTTTAGAAAGCCCTGTTTGGCGCGCTGGTTTAATTATTGGTGTGCTGGGGGGGTTCACGACATTCTCAAGCTTCAGTTTAGATACTGTGGTTCTTTTGCAAAAAGGATTGATGTTTGCCGCATTTTCGAATGTGATGATTAGTTTAGTGTACTGCTTATCGGCGACGATATTGGGTATTTGGATTGCGCGTGCTTTGATTTAGAAATGTGGTCGGTTCTGCGACCATGCTTTGATTTGCTTTTGCTTGGCCAAATGACATAGATGATTTTATAATCCTTCCAAATTGATTTAAAAAAGGTAATTCATATGTTAGACCCCAAATTATTACGCCAAGACCCCGATGCAGTTGCACGCGAAGCAAAACGTCACAATGTTGATATTGATATTACCTTGTATCAATCCCTCGAAGCAGAACGTAAATCGCTGCAAGATAGAACACAAGAATTACAGGCAAAACGGAATCAATTTGCAAAGATTGTGGGTATGGCGAAATCGAAAGGGGAAGATGTTTCTATACTATTATCCGAAAATCAAAATGTGGGTGATACGTTAAAACACTCTGAAATAGCACTCGAAGACGTTCAAAAAAAATTATTGGATTTTCAATCGCATATTCCGAATCAATTACACGCATCGGTTCCCGATGGCAAAACAGAAGACGATAATGTGGAGGTGCGTCGATGGGGCGCGCCGAAAACATTCGATTTTACCCCAAAAGATCATGTGGATTTGGGTGCGCGTGAGAATCATATGGATTTTGAAGCGGCCTCACGTTTATCCGGTGCGCGATTTGTCGTTTTGCGCGGTAAATTAGCGAAATTGCAGCGCGCGTTGGCAGAATTTATGTTGGATTTACATATTAATCAACATGGCTACACTGAGATGTATGTACCTTATTTGGTGCATTCCGCTGCATTATTTGGGACGGGACAATTACCGAAATTTGCCGATGATTTTTTTTCCATTAAGGGCGATCAAGATTTTACATTGATTCCCACGGCAGAAGTGGCGTTAGCCAATTTGGTGCGGGATCAAATCATAGAAAACAATCAACTGCCGTTAAAATTCGTTGCACATTCGCCGTGTTTTCGCAGTGAAGCGGGCTCTTATGGCAAAGATACGCGCGGAATGATTCGCCAGCATCAATTTCAAAAAGTGGAATTGGTGCAAATTGTAAAACCGGAAGATTCCTATCAAGCATTAGAAGAAGTAACACTGCAGGCTGAAAAGGTACTGCAATTATTGAATTTGCCGTATCGTGTGTTGGCGTTATGTGCTGGCGATGTTGGATTTGGTGCTGCAAAAACCTATGATTTGGAAGTGTGGTTGCCGAGTCAAAATCGTTATCGTGAAATTTCGTCTTGCAGTAATTGTACTGATTTCCAAGCGCGTCGCATGATGGCGCGTTACCGTTCAACAGAAACCAACAAGCCGGAATATTTGCATACGCTCAATGGATCGGGTGTTGCGGTGGGGCGTGCGCTGGTTGCAGTGATGGAAAATTATCAAGATGCTGATGGGCGTATTCATATTCCAGAAATTTTATTGCCGTATATGAATGGGATGTCGGTGATTTAAATTTGTCTGAGTGTGAAACTGTTTACTCACACTTTACGTAAATAAACTCGATGAATTGTCGTGGATAATCGCGTTATATAGCTTCTCGCCATCCGGTGATAAGGGGTGTGCAACCCGCGGATCATGTTTTTCTGTTGACGCATACGCGAATAATACAGTGCCACCTTTGATAGTGCTCATAAATTTATTGGCTTTATTAGGGCTCACTGCGAAACAACCCCAACTTCTACCGGCATAACCATTTTGCTTGATAAAACTGGGCGTTACATACGAAGCGGGATGTATCACAACAGCACGACTCAGGGCATTGCTGTTGATACCTTCTTCAAGACCATTCACCCGTAATGATCTGCCATGTTCGCCATCATATTCATTCAGAGTAGTGAAAATGCCGGGTGATGATGCGCGCGAACCGGGTTGATTTGAGAAATGGGTTGCATACACAGCGCCGGTGTTTTTACCTTGCGCAACGTGCATGGCCATGACGATACGGCCTGATTTCAAGTCAATTACGAACAAGCGTTTTTTATAAGAGGGTTCGTTAAAGTTAACAACCGTTAAAATAGAGGGATTGCTTACTTTATGGTGTTCAACTGCCCATTGATAGCCGTTGATCGCATATTGTAGTGCTTTGGGGCTGAGAGTAGCAGAATCTGTATTGACTGCTCTGCGTTGGATGTCGGTAGTATTATTGCGTGTTCTTGGTAGCGTGTTTGCATGAGCAGATGGTGAGAATAAGGCGGCACATAACACACATCCAGAAGCAGTAGAAATAAGGATACTTAGCAACTTATTGATTTTCAAACGTTTCACCTCTTGGCTGATGTTGAGTGCGTCTGTCAGAGGTGTAAATTGTATTCGATTGGAGAAAAAAACGCCAGTTAAAATCACCATTTTTTAGTGATAACCGTACAGGGGAGGCGATTAAGCATCCCCTCTGTATTGGTTTCTAGTTATTTCGGTTACCTGCAAAATAACTGATAATGCGTAATAAGCTCAAGAAAAGATTCAGAATATCCAGATACAAGCTAATGGTCGCCGTGATGTAATTGGTTTCACCATTATGTAAAATTTGGCTGGTGTTGTAGAGGATGTAGCCAGAAAAAATGATGACAAAAGCACCTGACGTGACGATTTGCATCATCGGTAAGTGGAACAATGCACCGGCTAAGCTCAATAAAATCGCACCAAAAACAGCGATGAAAAGAAAACCGCCCATGAAGCTGAAATCTTTTTTGGTGGTTAATACATAGCCAGACAGAGCAACAAAAATAATGCCGGTTGCACCTAAAGATGTGAAAATCAACTGGGAACCATTGGAGAACTCAGTCAAATAAACGTTCAGTACGGGCCCTAGTGTATAACCTGTAAAACCGGTGAAGGCAAAAATGGATACCACACCCCAAATGCTGTTGCGTAACCACATTGTTAGAAATAGTAAGCCGAACATGCCCACGAGCTGGATGAGCCAATGTAACGGCATCGCATTGGTTTTCATGGCAATGCCAGCTGTGAACGCACTGAATAACAGCGTTAAGCTTAACAAGAAATACGTGTTTCGAAGCACGTTGTGTTTTGCAATTTCGGACTGATAAACTGATTTTGTGGCTGCGGCAGCCGTTGTGTTTGATGGACGCATGTCAAAAGGCATAATACACCCCTCTATTGATTAATTATTCGCGAATTGTAACAGAAAATCAGTGACACTTGCACTATGTCATCGTATTATTGCCCTAACTGGAGAGATGGCAGAGTGGTTTAATGCGGCGGTCTTGAAAACCGTTGAGGGTAACTCCCTCCCAGAGTTCGAATCTCTGTCTCTCCGCCAATCGCGTGACGGGAAGTGCTGTGATAAATGTATTGCTTGTCGATGATCATGACTTGGTCCGCGCCGGAATAAAAAAAATCCTTGATGATGTTTCTGGAATTAAAGTCATTGGCGAAGCATGCAATGGCGAAGATGCTGTCAAGCTCGCTCGAAAATCACATCCCAATGTTGTTCTCATGGATGTCAAAATGCCAGGCATCGGTGGCTTTGAAGCAACGCGTAAATTATTGCGTATTGATCCTGATATCAAAGTACTGGTACTCACCATTTGCGATAATGATTTGTACCCCGCACGATTATTGCAAGCGGGCGCGGCAGGATATATCACAAAAGGCGCTTCGATGGATGAAATGGTACGTGCCATTCGCGCTATTCATGCGGGGCAGCGTTATATCAGCGCGGAAATTGCAAATCGATTGGCGTTTCGTCATGTCACCGATCAAGAAATATCGCCCTTTGAATTACTATCAGAGCGTGAATTACAAGTCATGATGATGATTACACGCGGTACGAACGTGCAAATCATCGCAGAAAGTTTGTGTTTAAGTGCTAAAACCGTCAATAGTTACCGATATCGCATTTTCCTTAAGCTGAAAGTGAAAAATGATGTGGAATTAACATTGTTGGCAATTCGGCACGGTATTGTTGATTCTGAGATGGTGGGGGTGTGAGGAGGCATCGGAGTGTGAGTGAATGAAGGTTGCTATTTAATTAAAAACTGTTAGAAACCTATATGAATTTACAATATTCCCATCTTGAGATTTAATGTTATGAGTTCTAAAATTTCTCCCGATTCCACTTCCACCAAACATCAACAACTGCCCTCAAAACCCGGTGTTTATCGTTTTTTGGATGCACAACATAAAATCATTTATGTCGGCAAAGCAAAAAATTTAAAAAAACGCGTTTCTCACTATTTTCAAAAAAATATTACTGATCGAAAAACACTGGCATTAATGGAAAAGGCCGTCGATTTTGAAATCACCGTGACCGAAAATGAAAATCAAGCGTTATTGTTGGAATTGAATTTAATTAAAGAATTTCTTCCGAAATATAATGTGTTACTGCGTGATGATAAATCATATCCCTATTTATTTTTATCAACACACCACGCGTTTCCGCGATTGGACTATCATCGTGGTACAAAGCGTGAAAAAGGTCGATATTTTGGTCCTTATCCCAATGCAGGATCGGTACGTGAGAATCTCGCCTTCATTCAAAAGTTATTTAAATTACGGCAATGTCGCGACATTTTTTTTAAGTCTCGTTCACGCCCTTGTTTGCAGTATCAAATTAATCGTTGCACAGCACCGTGTGTGAATTTTGTGACAAAGGAAGCGTACAACGAACAAGTCAAAGACACGATTGATTTTTTAGAAGGGAGAAATCAAGCGGTCATGCACTCCGTTGAAAAACGCATGGAAACAGCTTCTGCGCTCTTAGATTACGAGCGTGCTGCTTCGTTTCGAGATTTATTAATTCGTTTGCGTAAATTACAAAGTCAGCAATTTGTTATTGGGGAAAAAGGCAATATTGATATTTTTGGATTGGCTGAAAAAATGGGCCAAATTGCAGTGGCTGTGATTGCTATTCGTCAGGGACAACTGATTGGGCATAAAACATTTTTCCCAAAGTTGCCACCTGATACCAGCATTGAAGATGCATTGAGCGCTTTTATTCCACAATATTATTTGAATCCTGCGCGTGAATCGCAACAGATTGATAAAATCGTATTAAGTCATGTGATTGCTGATCGTTTGTGGATACAAAGTGCATTGCAAGAAACGTTACATTCCAAAATTCAAGTAACAGATCGAAAAACAGCGGCATTTCGAGAATGGCAGGCGATCGCTGTAACGAATGCCGAAGAAGAATTAAAGCGACATCAGACCGAAAAAAATAATATTGTAATGAAATTGGAAGCGCTGCAAAAAGTATTACATTTACCGACATTGCCGGAACGTATTGAATGTTTTGATATTAGTCATACGATGGGGGAAGCAACGAAAGCCTCCTGTGTTGTGTTTGGTATTGAAGGCGCAATTCGAAAATCCTATCGACAATTTACGATTGAAAATATCACAAACGGTGATGATTATGCTGCCATGCATCAAGTGTTGATGCGTCGCTATACGCATCTAAAAACGAAAAATTTACCATTGCCTGATTTAATTATCGTAGATGGCGGTCAGGGACAATTAAAGCAAGCGTCACTTGTTTTAGAGACATTACAAATCAGTGGTGTCATGTTAATTGGGATTGCGAAAGGCCCTGAAAGAAAGCCAGGATGTGAACGCATTTTTATCGCTGGGCAAGATGCTGAAATGCACTTATCATCTGATAATCCTGTGTTACACTTGCTGCAATTTATTCGGGATGAAGCGCATCGTTTTGCGATTACAGCGCATCGCAAAATGCGCGGTAAAAATCGATTGCAATCCCTGTTAGATAAAATTGCAGGTGTTGGTAAAAAGCGAAAAATGGATTTGTTAAAACACTTCGGTGGTTTGCAGGAATTAAAAAAAGCAAGTTGTGAGGATATTGCAAAAGTAAAAGGCATTAGTCGCGTACTTGCAAAACAGGTTTATACAGTCTTGCACGAGGATGAGTAATGTTTAAAAGGATGCTAAATATGTTTTCACCTAATTTAAAAGGTGAAAAACCTGTAGAAAATGAACTGGTTATTTTAGAAGATAAAATTCAATTTTCTAAATCCCAGATATGGAAAAATCAAAAAAAATATTATGTCGACAAAGGTGTTTCCGCATGGGAGCTGGATGTGCCTTTTTATATTACCAGCAATTCTTTTATTGCTGAAAGTTATGCAAAAGTAGTTATTTCTTTTATGCGGGATTTTTTAAAAAACAACCCATCAGCTTCGCAGTTTCCATTTTATATTTTAGAATTGGGTACGGGCACGGGGCAATTTAGTTTTTATTTTTTAAAAAGCTTGCTGAAAATGCAAAAAACTTTACAGCTTGATTTTATTTCCATCTGCTATGTTATGTCAGATTGCAATGTGAATTTGTTTGATTTTTTTGAAAAACATGAGGCATTGAAACCTTACTTAAATGCAGGAATTTTAGATTTTTCTGTATATGATATCAATGAGCCGGGTGATATTTATTTGCACCGCGCAAAAAAAACGATTGGTTTGGAGCAACTGAAAAATCCATTGACAGTGATTGCCAATTATATTTTTGATAGCGTTGCTACCGATGTTTTTACCGTTAGAGACGGTAAATTGTATGAGTCATTAGTAACAGTGAAAACTGATCCTTCTAATTTAAAAGACGGTATTTTGATTGACAGCAAAAAAACCCACCTAAGTTATCATGAAATCCCAGTAGAAGATCATTATTATCATAATGCATTTGATTCAATATTATTTAACTATCAGAAAAAATTGAATAATGCACATTTCCAATTTCCCATAACTGTTTTGTCTTTATTGGAGCACTTTAAAACACTGTCAAACAATCAGCTTTTATTGCTCTCTTCTGATAAGGGGCATTCGACTATCGATGAGCTAAATGCCCTTAATTTCTCTTATCCATACTTGGTTTATCATGGTGGTTGCTTTTCCGTTATGGTGAATTACCATGCCATTAGCGAATTCATGAGAAAGGGATCGGGCAGTGGTATGATCGATCAAAAAAAAGGATTAATTGTAACAGGCATTTTTACGACTGGATTCTTATTGGATGAATTTTTGCACTTTAATTCTATTACAGAACAGATATTGGATGGATTTACACCGTCTGATTATTGCTTAGTCAGTGATAGTTTTGTTGAGAATCATCATCAATATTCTTTGCAAACGCTTGTTGCGCATTTAAATTTACTTTCATGGGATCCTGCACTATTCTTTCAGGTTTCAAAACGTGTTCGAATCCTTGCGGAGCAAGAAAATTCATCACGTGTTTCCTTTCTGTTGAAAAAAATGAATTCGATGATTGATGATTTTTATTACGTGCCGAAAAAATCAGATGAACCGTTTCAAATAGGACTTTTTCTGCAGCGTATGAAACAGTACGAAAAAGCAATATTGTGTTATCAAAAATCAATTACATATTTTTGTGATGTAACAGCGATGTGTAATATTGGCGCTTGTCATTACAGCTTGGGTCGTAAATCTGAAGCCTTGATGTTTTTGAATCAAGCTTTGCAAATACAACCAAAATTTGAATTGGCTGAAAAAATGATTGACGTAATTGCAAAAGAAAATTAACGATGACAGACGTTGTAGCATTTAACTACAACACGAAAAACTAGGATTATTTAAATGACTGAGGTGATATTAGAAAAAGAAATACGCTTTTCACAATCGATGATGTGGAAAGATCAAAAAAAATATTATGATGTCAAAGGCATCGATGCGTGGGATGAGGATGTCCCTTTTTACATTACCAGCAATCCTTTTATCGCGCGGGGATACGCGCAAATTGCAATTGGTTTTATTCAAGATTGGATTTCAAAAAATCCGCAGGCGATTGATCACCCCTTTTATTTTTTAGAATTGGGGGCTGGCACGGGTCAGTTTAGTTTTTATTTTCTGAAAAATTTGCTTGAGCTGCAAAAAACACTGAAATTGGAACACGTCAAAATTCAATATATGATGTCTGATGTGACGGAGAGTGCATTTAAATTTTGGGAATCGAATCTTGCGTTGCAACCATTTTTAGATTCAGGCGTATTAGATTTTTGTCTCTTTGATATTTATCAAGGCGGTGATTTTCAATTGTATCGCTCGAAAGAAAAAATTGGATCTCAGAAAATGCATAATCCACTCGTGATTATTGCCAATTATTTATTTGATTCTATTGCGACAGATGTGTTTACCATTAACAATGGCGAATTATTTGAATCCGTGGTTACTTTAAAAACAGATGCAGATAATCTGATTGAGGGTATGCCGAAAGATTGGAAAAATGTAAGGATTGATTATTCTCAAAATCGCGTTGGAGAAACCTATTACGGCAATGCATTTGACGAACTATTGTTGAACTATCGACATCAATTAATGGATACCCATTTTCAATTTCCCATTGCGAGTTTGTCAGCGATAAAAAGTTTACAAACGATTTGCAATAATCAATTTTTATTGTTGACATCTGATAAAGGCTATACAAATCTCGAAGAATTAGATCATTGTGATTATCCTGAGCTAGATTTTCATGGTAGTTTTTCAGTGATGGTCAATTATCATGCCATTGGTGAATTTTTAAAAAAGTCGGGGGGTGAAAATTTCATACAATCATTTCGTGAGAATATTGTATCGGGCGTTTTTTCGAGCGGTTTTTCTTTGAATGTATTGCCACAATTGGCTTATGCGGCAAAACAAATGATTCAGGGATTTAGTCCAACGGATTATTTTTTAATTTATGAGCATTTTACGGAACACTACAAAGAATGTTCGTTAGAAGTGATGTCTTCCTATTTAAATTTGTCGGCGTGGGATCCTTATGTGTTCGATCATATCAGCGATCATTTATGCGAACTCTCCTGTGAAGGCGATCCCGAAGTGGTTTCTTATTTGGCTGCACATATGCATCATATTGCCGCTAATTTTTATCATTTACCGACATCGAGCGATACCTTATTTAATATTGGTTTATTTTTCCAAAATATTTCACGGTTCGAGGAAGCCATTGAATACTACGCAAAATCGCAGCAATTTTTCGGTGAGAGTGATGTAGTCCTATTTAATATCGGTATGTGTTTGTATAGTTTAGATCGCAATCCGGAAGCCATGCAATGTTTGCAATCTGCGCTTGCATTAAATTCAAGTTCAACCGATATAAAAGAATGGCTTGAAGTCATTAAAAAAGAGATGTGATATAACTGCGCTCCCTTTAGGGCCTGCGCATAAATAACCTTTACAACTGGAATCTCAATATGACGATAAATTTAAACGTTCTTCACTCGAAAATACTTGAAATACTTACGAGTATTCCTGCATATTTTCTCGATCAGAACGTTTAAATTTAATACGTCATCTTGAGCCCCACTTGTAAAGGTTATTTATGCGCAGGCCCTTAATTTGCGCTTTTTTGATAGTGAGATGAAGTGTTATGTGGACCTTTAAACTTGTCAGTTTGTTATTGATTTTAACTGTCACGTTATTATCGGGTTTTTACCCTTTTTTTAAAAAATTGAAATCCAATAATGCACTCAATTTTCCGATTGCAGAAGCTTTGGCAGCGGGTGTTTTTTTGAGTGTTGCTTTAATTCATATGCTTGGTAGTGCATCGGATAATTTTTATGAATTAAATTTTCATTATCCCTTAGCGTTTTTATTAGCGGGTGTGATGTTTTTGTTCTTGTTGTTATTGGAGCACATTGGTCGCGAAATTGTTGCGCACGAAGGTGATTCGAGCGGCGCGTTTGCGGTATTAGCGATGCTCATGTTATCCGTTCATGCTTTTTTGATGGGGGCTGCATTAGGGCTCAGTGCTTCGTTATCGATTGGCGTGTTGATTCTCTTTGCGATTTTAGCGCACAAATGGGCGGAAAGTTTTTCGCTGGCCATTCAAATCAATAAAAGTCATTTTAGTTTTAAAATGAATATTATTTTATTTTGTGCATTTTCATTGATGACCCCGTTTGGTATTATTTTGGGTGCGACAGTAACAACGACGCTGGGTAATTATCCCTTGTTAGAGCCTATTTTTAGTTCATTAGCAGCTGGTACGTTTTTATATTTAGGCACATTGCATGGTTTAGAGAATGCAACGCTCGTGAAACAATGTTGTGATTTGAAGCGTTTTTATTTTGTTATTTTAGGATTTGCAATTATGGCAGTCGCGGCGATTTGGACTTAATGAAATCATATCTAAGGGCCCCTAAGTGCATAAGGGGTATGTTTTTGAGTGACTCATCTCCGTGACGAATCACGGAGATTAATCACGATTCACCATCACAGCATTTTTTTCGGATCAACTGCTTTATCAAACTCTGCTTCAGATAAATAACCCAATGCCAAACACGCCTCTTTCAGTGATGAATGATCGGCATACGCTTTTTTCGCTATTTTTGCGGCTTTATCGTAACCAATCACCGGATTAAGTGCAGTGACAAGCATTAAAGAATTTTGTAAATAATGATCGATTACCGATAAATTTGCTTCAATGCCAACAGCACAATGTTCGGTGAAAGAACGACAGGTATCTGACAATAAATAAATGGATTGAATTAAATTATAAATCATCACCGGTTTAAAAACGTTTAATTCAAAATTACCTTGTGATCCAGCAAAACCAATCGTTGTATCGTTACCAAATACTTGTACGCATACCATGCTCATCGCTTCACTTTGTGTCGGATTAACTTTACCTGGCATGATAGATGAGCCGGGTTCATTCTCTGGAATTTTAATTTCCGCTAAGCCACAGCGCGGACCGCACGCTAACCAACGAATGTCATTTGCAATTTTCATCAAAGCAGCCGCGAGTGTTTTTAATACACCGCTCATTAAAACCACTTCATTGTGCGCAGATAACGCTTCGAATTTATTTTCAGCAGATACAAAATGAAGCCCTGTGATTTTTGAAATTTCAGCGGCTGCTTTATCGGCAAATGCTTTTGAGGAATTTAATCCGGTGCCGACAGCTGTTCCGCCAATCGCTAAACGCAATAATAATTTTTTGGTGTGATTAATCGCTTCTAAACACGTATCTAATTGCGCAACATACCCTGAAAATTCTTGTCCTAACGTGAGTGGTACAGCATCTTGTAAATGCGTGCGACCAATTTTAATGATGTCTTTAAATTCAATTTGTTTTTTGTGTAATGCATCGCGCAACATTGTTACCGCAGGAATGAGTTGATGTTCAACCATTTCAGAAGCTGCAATATACATCGCTGTTGGGAAAGTATCGTTCGACGATTGCGACATGTTGACATGATCATTCGGATGAATCGGTTCTTTGCTGCCCATCACGCCGCCGGCCATTTCAATCGCGCGATTGGAAATGACTTCATTCGCATTCATATTGGTTTGTGTGCCGCTGCCGGTTTGCCAAATTTTTAAATTGAAATGACGATCCAATTTATTTGCAATGACTTCATCGGCGGCTTTGATAATCAAATCGCATTTGTCTTTGGGTAATTTGCCGATGTCATGATTCGCAATGGCCGCTGCTTTTTTTAAAATGCCGAGTCCACGAATTAATTCAGGCGGCATGGTTTCCCGACCAATGGCAAAGTTGTGCTGAGAACGTGCGGTTTGTGCACCACCGTACTCATCAGCGGGAACGATGATTTCGCCAATGCTATCTTTTTCAATGCGTGTTTTGTTGGACATGATGCTTCCTTTTCAATTGATGGTGCAAAGAGTGAATTATAACGTTTTTTACAAAAGGGGTAAGACATTTTTAAGTGAAGTTGGTATGCTGAAATCACCTTTCATTATCTTAAGGAGTGAGAATAATGTCGCGTCGTTTAGAGATGTTTAAAGAAAGAAGACAAGCTTTACCTGCTCAACAGGATAGTACTTTGGAAGCAGTGCCGACATATACTGCAGATGACTATTACAAGACAGGTAAAAAAGCGATAGAAGATATTATGAAAAGAAACCCCAATGGTGAGTACACGGGTAAAGATGCTGAGAACTTTGTGATGGCATTACGATCCCTTAGAGTAGCCGCTGAAAAATATCAGGCACAAAACACTTGGGATGATGCTGCGCTTGCTTGGCATTCAATCGAATTGGCCGCTCAAGATCCGACCATAAAGACAGATGCACAAACGCAGAAAGCGTATTGCCGTCAGCAATTGTTGACTCCGATGCGACCGAGATGATAACGAGATGTGCCCCAGAGCCGATTTGAACGGCCGACCTGCCCCTTAGGAGGGGGCTGCTCTATCCACTGAGCTACCGGGGCATAATCTTTTCCTGCAGCCATTATGGTGATTTTTAAGTGCAAAATCAAAATTTTGCGTAACGCACATTTCTGTTAAACTGCCATAAAGCCAACGCACTGAGATAACAGGATTTTAGTATGAAAAAACGCATCACCTGGGTTGTCGGCATTTTCATCGGCATATTCATCGCCACTTTTATTTTTACGGTGTAAAAGTATTTATGGTGCGCTGGTATAAATGACAACAGCAGCTATGATTTTAGGGGTTGCGCCATTACTGATTGCAACAGGCGCGGGTGCTGCGAGTCGATTTGATATCGGTTTGGTGATTGCATCGGGTATGGCGATTGGGACTTTGTTCACCTTGTTTGTTGTGCCTGTAATGTATACTTTGAAGCCACGTGTCATTTTGTCGTTTTTATTAGTAGTATTTTTAATTGTAACGTGTTTATATTTTTGGTTTTTTAAGATTATTTAACTTTGTTTGAAGTTTGTTAGTAGCGAAGGGAAGCACAAGCGATAGCGCCTGCAACGTATGACTGGAGCGGTGAATGGCGTCATGCATTGTGCTTGACGAATTACTCTGTTCCTTCCTGAGTTTGCGGTCGTTATCACTCGCGCTTCCACTCGCCGCTAATTAAGCTCTGATGTAAACTTTATTTTTCAAAGTGATCTATGACACATTGGCCACCCCACTATAAAGTTCGACACAGCAAGCGCGTAAAAAACGTGTCGTTACGATTATATTCGGGGCACGGTTTAGAAATAGTCGTGCCGGAACGAAAAAGAAAATTTGATGCGCTAGCATTTTTAAACACGCATCGTGAGTGGGTTGAAAAACACGCTGCTCGATTAAAAATAGAATTATCGAGCGTGCCAGATCAACAAACAATGCCTGCTACAATTGCGTTACGTGCAATCAATTGTGTCACTGAAATTATTTATCGTCCCATTGCTGTAACAGATAAAATAAGTTTTCATGCAGCAGAAAATAAGCTGATTTTTTACGGTGCAATTCCCGATGTTTCAACGATTGCACCTTTTGTTACACAATGGCTAAAAAATCAAGCGAAAATTTATTTAAAGAAAATGATTGATGTGTTATCGGTTGAGTGTGGATTGCCGTACCGAAAATTAAGCATTCGTGGACAAAAAACAGTTTGGGGCAGTTGTACCGGAAATAGCGATATTCAATTAAATTATAAAATTTTATTTTTACCGGAAGCGTTGGCGCGCTATATTTTAATTCATGAGTTATGTCATACGATTTATTTAAATCACTCTGCTGCATTTTGGAAAATCGTTGCGAGTTATGTTTCTGATTTTCAAGTGCAAGTTGCATTGCTCAAAGAAGCGGATCAGTTTATACCGAGGTGGTTATTATGAAAATCAAAACGTCAGTGTTGTTATGTATAATCGCTATATTTCCTATAACACTGTTTGCAGCGGAATTCCCCAATTTTTGTCGTGTCTCAGGTCTTCGTTTTTCAAAAGCGTCTGTTTTATTGTTTTCGCAACATACCTCCAAACCACGGATGTACGTGATTCAGAATATTTCGCACAGTCCAATTTGGTTGAATCATGAAAAAAAGAATCCCAGTGCGAGTGCAGGATGGTCGTCACGATTATTCCCTGATCACTGGTCCGCGATTTTAGTAACGGATCGCAATTTTGATTTACAATGTCAATTTCAAAAAAAATCGGGTGCGATGAGAGCAATGCCTTGTAAACAGATGATACGGGTGTGCCAATTCAGTGAGTTTTATTCAAAGAATCCCCTCAGTGGGGGTTATTGGGTGGTAGAGAATGTTCCGTTCCGTGCACTTTTGTCGCGGATAGACGCAAGAGGGTTTTCTTTGCCGGATCCAGGGCAGCCTCATTATAATTTGGCTGCACCACGTATTTCTTAGCGGCGATGGAAGCACAAGCGATAGCGCCTGCAATGTACGAGTGGAACGATGCAACGTTTCATGCGTGCGTTGCGGTCGCTCTCGCTTCCATCACTACTAACAAAGATTTTAATGAGGCTGCCCTGGCCGGATCCGAAAATTGATGCATCTCGCGCCAATTCAATGGATAATAGAAAATAGTTACTAATCTATCCATTTAAGCAAGTAAGAAACCAATCGTGCCAAAAAAACGTAAAAGAACGGAAAAAACAAAACAAACAACGAAAGCAGGTGCCCAAGACCGCGTGAAAGATAAAAAAAATTCAAAAAGAGATCCCTATTTCTCCCGTGAAGCAGAAACCTACGAATACCCAGTTCCTAGTCGCGAGTTTATTCTAGAATATCTCAGAGAACGCAAAAAACCAGCCAGCTTTGAACATCTTATCGATGCCTTCGGATTAAAATTAGAACCAGAACATGACGGCCTAAAGCGCAGGCTGTCAGCGATGTTACGGGATGGTCAATTGGTTTTAAACCGACGTGACCATTATGGTTTGGTCGATCGGATGTCGCTGGTTGCAGGCTTTATACAAGCGCATCGCGATGGATTTGGCTGGTTGATTCCTGAGGCAGGCGGGCAGGATATTTTTCTGCATGCCCGTCAAATGCGTCAAGTGTTTACCGATGATCGTGTTTTAGTGCGTGTGATCTCCAAAGCCGGTCGCCGTCCTGAAGGCGCAATCGTTGAAATTTTAGAACGTAATACCCTGCATGTTGCCGGTCGTTTTCATGTTGAAAATGGCGTTGCTTTTGTTGATCCCGATAGCAAATCGATTATTCAAGAAATCATTGTGCCAAAAGGTTCTGAAGGTGCTGCAAAATCAGGTCAATTTGTGGTAGTTCATATTATTTCTCAACCAACGACGCGCAGACAACCGATGGGTGAAGTCGTTGAAATATTGGGTGATCAATTAACGCCCGGTATGGAAGTAGAATTGGCCATTCGTGCGCATAATTTACCGCATCAATTTCCATCGGGTGTTATCACAGAAGCGACACAAATTCCAAACGTTGTTTCAGCGGTTGATTGTGAAAATCGCCGAGATTTACGCGATTTATTTTTTGTAACGATCGATGGCGAAGATGCGAAAGATTTTGATGATGCGATTTATTGTGAATCATTAGCGAATGGTCATTGGCGTGCGTTCGTTGCAATCGCCGATGTTGCACATTACGTAAAGCCCGATTCTGCTTTGGATAATGAAGCGAAATTACGTGGCAATTCTGTGTATTTCCCGGCACGTGTGATTCCCATGTTGCCTGAAAAATTATCGAATGAATTATGTTCTTTACGTCCGAATTGCGATCGCTTAACGATGGTGTGTGAAATTGAGCTCAATGGTGATGCTGAAGTTATTTCTTATCGTTTTGATGATGCTGTTATTCATTCCAAAGCAAGACTCACCTACACCAAGGTAGCAGCGATTTTAGAGGGAAAAATAGCTGAGAATAAGGTTTTAACCGGCCATTTAAAAAATTGTCATCGGCTATTTAAAAAATTATTACAGCAAAGAAAATTACGCGGTGCTATTGAGTTTGAAACAACAGAAACCCAAATTATTTTCAGTGATGATGGAAAAATTGATCGTATCGTTCCACGCAAACGTAATGTAGCGCATCAAATCATTGAAGAGTTTATGTTGCTGGCAAACGAAACGACATCAAAATATCTCGAAAAGTCTGGAATTCCTGTACTGTATCGCGTACATGATTTACCGCAACCCGATCGATTGATGGGGTTGCGTGATTTTCTGAAAGCATTTTCGTTGCGATTAGGGGGTGGTGATAGTCCCACACCGAAAGAATACGCCAAATTATTAGAGCGTGTTGCAAAACGACCTGATGCACATTTAATTCAAACGGTGATGTTACGTTCTTTAAGACAAGCGATTTATTCAACCGATAATCGTGGACATTTTGGTTTGTCCTATGAAAGCTATTGTCATTTTACATCGCCCATTCGTCGTTATCCTGATTTATTAATTCATCGCGCATTAAAACACGCTATCAAAAATAGAAAGAAATCTAAGTTTTCTCTTGATGCTGAAAAAGTAGAAATGGTGGGTGAGCATTGTTCGATGACCGAACGTCGTGCAGACCGCGCTTCGCGTGATGCAACGGATTGGCTGAAATGCGATTATATGCAGCATAAAGTGGGTAAAACATTCGATGGATTTATTGCGGACGTCACAGGATTTGGTTTGTTTGTTGAATTAAAAGATATTTATGTGCAAGGTTTGGTGCATGTGACTGCACTGAAAAATGATTATTATCAATTTGATTCTGTGCATCATTTATTGCGCGGAAAATCAGGCAATACAGTGTATCGATTGGGTGATCCGATTCGTGTGATGGTAGCGCGTGTGAATTTAGATGATCGGCAAATTGATTTTGTGATTGCTGAGTAAAGTTAATTTGTGCGTTTTTTAGTAGCGATAGAAGCGCGCGCGTCAGCAAGCGCGCGCACGTTCATTAAAACTCAATCTTACTTTCCGTCTTATTTTGCAATCGCGCAATATTATCTTTGTGCTTATAAATAATTAAGGCAGCCATAAAAACAGCAGGGAAAAAATATCCACCGGAGCTGAAAATAAGTAAAAACACGGGCGCTAATATGACAGCAACCAAAGAAGCGAGTGAAGAGTAGCGTGTTGTCAATGCAATCGCAGCCCATGCAGCAGCCATTAAAACGCCTGAAATAAAAGATAACCCCAACGTTACACCCATAGCAGTTGCAACGCCTTTACCCCCTTTGAAGCCAAAATACAGCGGGTAGACATGTCCGATGATAGCGGCAAAACCAACGAGCCCTAATTTAAATCCCACTAAATGAAAAAAAAGATCACCAATCCAAACGGCAATGGTACCTTTCAGTAAATCACCGATGAGTACCATTGCTGCTTGTTTTTTGCCGCCAATGCGTAAAACGTTCGTAGCGCCAGCATTGCCGGAACCTTCAGAGCGTGGATCGGGTATTTTAAATATGTTTGAAAAAATAATCGCGCATGAAATAGAGCCTATTAAATAAGCAAAAACAATAGCAACTAACAATGACATGGACTTTCCCTTTTAATGAAACGTTATTTTAAAAAATGCATGCGATAATAGCGTAATTCTTCGATAGAATCGCGAATATCTTGTAATGCGAGATGCGTTGACGTTTTTGCTAATCCTTTCATGATTTCAGGCGCCCATTTTTGCGCAAGAATTTTTAATGTGCTGACATCGAGTTGGCGATAATGAAAATAATTTTCAAGTTGTGGCATGTAACGAAATAAAAAACGACGATCCTGGTAAATCGTATTGCCGCAGATCGGTGAGGTTTTTTCTGGCACCCATTTTTTTAAAAAATCGAGCGTTGCTTTTTCAGCGGCAGCTTCTGATGTATTGCTTTCCTGGACGCGTTGCGTCAAACCGGATTTGCCGTGTTGTTCAACACACCAACTGTTCATTTCATCGAGTAAGCTTTGCGTTTGATGGATGGCTAGCACAGGCCCTTCTGCCAGAATATTTAACTCTGAATCAGTAACAACCGTGGCGATTTCAAGTATACGATCTTTATCAGGTTCTAATCCCGTCATTTCAAGATCGATCCAAATCAGGTTTTTTTCGCTAAATGAATCCATATTTAAGACTAATTTAATTTGAGTGTGATTAAAATATTCCTAGGAACAGGCCCTTATTTCGTACCTGTCCCCTATACACTAATCGAGTTTTGAAATGAAGTACACCTGTCGTGTCTCTAAGTGGTGAAAAATGTTACGTCTTATTTTTCATCCCAAGGTTGTAATACCTATGATTTTGATTATTCGACTGTTACCGCGCAATATAGATTTCGTTAGAGGTAGTGCCAGGGCCTGTCCCCCGTAAATTTATTGTTGAGCGTGATACAAAGTTGATGGAAGCAAGAGCGATAGCGACTGCAACGTATGTTTAGAGC
>Ga0155584_1059_pt1 | contig 49299 bp, 48 predicted proteins | sample RifCSPhighO2_12_FD_107241 | JGI IMG/M metagenome (GOLD analysis project Ga0155584, IMG submission 107241) | Gammaproteobacteria bacterium RIFCSPHIGHO2_12_FULL_40_19
GGATCTGATAATACTGCGGGGTTTGCCTTCGCTTGAGCTAGACTGAGAAGCACTTTTTTGACTCGCGGTGTCTTTTGAAGAAAAGTAATCGTCTCAGGAGTAACGGTTGCTGCGGAAATATCGAGCTCATCAATAGAAGATCCGATATCAGGAAAATCTTCTTCCGCAATCTTGAAATCACCTGCATTAGCTTTTAAGCGCCGAGCGATAGCTAAGTCAAGCATCTGAAGACGTGAAAATCCTACAATTGCTAAAGATAAAAGAGCCGACGGATACCTGTTATCGATAAGAAGTTGAAATGCACTATTTGGTATGAGCACATTTTTGAATAAATCTTGATAAGTAACAGAATCTAAAGTGCTTCCGTCGGGAAAGGGTATTAACTTTTTTAAATCAAGTGGTTTTCGTTCTGAGCGCGCTAAGTCGATAGCGCGTTTCAAGCGGACATCCGGCGGAGCTGGCATATGCACACCCTCTTTATTCAAAAATTAGGCCGATCGCCTCCCTGAATAATTTGCCGTAGCATTAGCTCCCTGTGTCGGTCAACTTTACTTTGAAGTTATCACTCAGTTAACTCTATCACAATATGCTTAAAAATACCTTAACGCTAAAGTTAGGGCCCAGGGTCGGCTCATTAAAATCTTTGTTAGTAGGAATGGAAGCGCGAGTGCAAACGACCGCGCAGTATGAATGGCACGTTGTTAAGTTAAGTGTATTGCATGACGATCATGCAGCGTTCCAGGCGGATTGCGCAGGCGCTATCGCTTGTGCTTCCATCACTGCTAAGAAAATACGTAGTGCAGCCAAATTATAATGAGCCGGCCCTGAGTTAGGGCCTGCGCAAAATGTGCGAAATTTTAGAAATTTTTCAAGGAGTTAGTTTGAGACTAACCTGTTACCAAAAAATTGCTACGTTTTTAAAAATCCAGGCTATAATTACTTTTACAGGGACAACTGCGTTATTTTCTGCTAACCAGTTGAATTGATAACAAAAACAGCAAGGAGACATTTATGTTGCAAGTCCCCGCACAAATTACGTTTCGCGGTTTACCGCATTCAGAATCCGTCAAAGAACACATTCAAGAAAAAGTCGATAAAATACAACAGTTTTGCCACAGCATCGTTTCTTGCCATGTGGTTGTTGAATTTGAAAATAAAAATCAACATCGTGGCAATTTGCACAATACGCGCGTAACCGTCACTGTTCCTGGAAAAGAATTGGTGTCGACGCACAATGACGTTGAAGATATGTATGTATCGATTCGCACTGCATTTGAAGATATGACGAGACAACTGGAAAGTTATGTTCAGCACATGCAAGGAGTGAAAAATCATCAAACATTAATTGCTGGAAAAATTGTCCGCTTATTTAATGGCGATGGATTTGGTTTTATCGAAAGTGACGATGGTACAGAATTTTATTTTAATGCCAATCATGTATCCCACCCCGCTTTTCATAAATTAACCGTTGGCATGCCTGTGCATTTTATTCAGGAAATGGGGCATGATGGCCCGCAAGCGCATCGTGTTAAAGCGATTGAAAAACAGGCTGAATAAATAGATTTTTTACTTTATAAAACGCTTCTTTGAAGTCTTTCAAAGAAGCGTTTTTTCAACCACCTTCGTCAACACATGCCCTTTCATTTTTTTTTCAAGCACGTTACCCGTCATGTTTTCACGCGCAGAAAAACGTTTATCCAACGCATATAACGTCACGCTGACAAGATATGTTTTATTTTCAAAACACGGCGCATGATAATTTTTCTCACCCCAGCTATTGACGCCTTGGTCATGCGGTGTCATTTGATGGTTTGCGCCAAATGGCAACCCTCTTGCAGAAACCGGCAAATTATAAACGATCCACTCATAATGCATTTTATCTTTCACGATAAGCGCGAGTGAACTGGCCTCAGGCGGTACGCCGCGCCATTTTAAAGCCGGTGATTGCGTGTTGTGTATACATAATTGATTTTCTGTATTGGAAAATGGCTTCATGAATCGCAAACGATCCGCATAGCCAGAATGATGGCTTATTAGATAGGCAACTACCGTCAATGTATCGAACATATGCATAAATCCGTTTATAATGCCCATCCTTAGTCACACGATTATACGGGAGATACCCTTTGAAAACACCACCTGCTGACATGCTTGCTGCTGCAAAAGCCGTCCTCCCCAATGCCTATGCGCCTTATTCACATTTTTCTGTTGCAGCGTGTGTACGCGCAGAAAACGGTAATTTGTTTGTGGGATGTAACGTCGAAAATGCAGCATCACCTTTAGGTATGTGTGCTGAAGCCGGTGCAATCGCGGCACTTTTTTCACACGGTTATCAAAAGGTCGTTGAAGCATTGGTGCTTGTACCCGATCATAAAATCTGCCCCCCTTGTGGCGGTTGTCGACAACGCTTTTTAGAATGCGCCGCGTTAGCGCTTCCCATCCATTTATGTACCCTCGATGGAAAATATGAATATACAACCTTAACCGCATTGCTACCCCTTGCCTTTGGACCGAACAATTTGGAGCTTTAACAATGACACAATCTGCAATCAACGCTGCGAAAATTATTTCGCAAAAAGCACCTGGATTTAAACCCCGACTCGCAATGACCCTCGGATCTGGATTGGGCGATCTTGCTGACCTTTTGGAAGACGTCGTAAAAATTCCTTACAGTGATTTACCCGATTTCCCTCCCTGTAATGTTGCAGGTCACGCGGGTAATTTATATTTAGGAAAACTGCATGGATTGCCTGTTGCCTTTTTACAAGGTCGTGCGCATTTTTATGAAGGCATTTCTCACACCGTTGCTAAAACGTATATTCGCACACTAAAATTAATCGGATGCGAATCACTTTTAATTACAAATGCTGCAGGATCAATGCGCGAACATATTGTGCCGGGCAATTTGGTATTAATTAATGATTACATTAATTTTCAATTTACAAATGTGTTAGCAGGACATAATGATGATGCATTTGGTCCGCGTTTTCTCGGCATGGAAGATGTATATGATTTAAAATTACGCGAAAAATTATCATCTCTCGCGAATGAATTAAATACACTGTTACACCAAGGCACTTATTTTGCAGTGCTGGGACCTCAATTTGAAACACCGGCAGAAATCCGCGCGTTTAGAATGATGGGGGGTGATGTCGTTGCGATGTCTGCAATTAATGAAGTCACGACGGCGCATCATTGCGGATTACGCGTTGCAATGATTTCTGTGATCAGCAATATGGCGGCGGGCATGAGCGCTGAAAAATTAAGTCATGAACTTACGTTGTCGGGCGTCAAAAAAGGGGCGGAGAATTTGAAGGCGTTGGTGATGGCGTTTGTGAAGCAGTATTAGAATACCTTCGAATGGGTTTGAGTTTGCGAAAGAACCACGAATGAAGTTCGCGTAGCGAACGAAATGAGTGATGGTTTGAACTCTTAATAACAAAGACGATATTAAAAAATATTCCCATATGCCTTTATTTTGATTAGGGGCATCAAAAACAGAGCTGTTAAATTGAGCTCAAACCATCACTCATTTCGTTCGCTACGCGAACTTCATTCGTGTTTCTTTTTCAAGCCCAATTCCATTCACAGCTGCACCGCATCACAGGATTCACACAAAACACCCAATACCCTTTGAATCATCTCATCAATTGTTTTATCAGGATCTGTTGAAAACGTTTGTGTAGAGCGATTCGCGATAATCGCACTGATCGAACACGCATCGTGTCCTAACAAACGCGCCATACCATAAATCGCTGCTGTTTCCATCTCCAAATTGGTGATCCTCTGATTTTCAAACGAGAGTTCACGTGCAATAGAAAACATTTCCGGATTAGCTAATGGTGCACGCAATTGGCGATTTTGTGCGCCATAAAATCCCGGACACGTTAATGTCATTCCTAAAAAACCAATTTCTCTTTTTTGGAATAATTCAATTAATGTATGCGCACCTGATGCAACATACATCGCATTCACAATCGGTATGGATGAAAATTTTTCGCGACATCGGTTTAATAATTTTTTTTCATTCGCTGTGTTTTCCCAATCATAATACAACATCAATCCATCCATACCGATGCCATAAGATGAAATCGATAAATGATCCACAGGGATATCATGTTGCAAACTACCACTGGTACCCAATCGAATAAACCGTAATTTCCTTTGCGCCTCTTTAACAACACGATTTTTTAAATCGATATTAACAAGCGCATCTAGTTCACTCATCGTGATATCGATATTTCCTGCGCCAATACCAGTGCCAACAACGGAGATGCGTTGCGATCCAATGTTGCCCGTGTGCGCGAGAAATTCTCGTTTTGTTTTTTGAACATCGATGCGATCAAAATATTTGGATACTTGTTTTACGCGATTCGGATCGCCTACTAAAATAATGGTGTCCGCAATATCTTCTGGTAATAAATTTAAATGGTAAATGCTGCCATCGGAATTCAGAATCAGCTCAGAATCCATTAACCGTTTTATCATGAACGCGTTCCTTTTATTCGCTACTACAAAAAAGAAAGGGGCAACTTTCGTCGCCCCTTTTTTTGGCAATCCCTACCAACGCGTTCTGTCCCTAGAACCTTTTTTCCCTAAAGAAAACCTTCCAAGTTGTTTCTATCCGTTTTAGGTTCTGGATTCCCTATCCATTCCCCTTGTCCATAAGAGGTATCATCCATTATCCCTAAACACGAGTCAATTTATCAGTTCAAATTCTTTTAACAAGGGCCAAAGAAAACGTTTTTTTTATTAATTTTGTGCAATTTTTAAACTGAACGACAAAAATAATATTAAAATCAGCGTAGTTACGAGATAATTTCTCATTCAATTTTGTGCATTATTTTTTTGTTTGAGGAGAGAAACTGACAAGGGCTTGAGAGATATCTCACAAATGCATACTCATCACGACGGTGAACGATGTTTTTAAAACTCAGTTAATATCACCAAACTGTGATTGCAACAACGTTAACGCAACCACCGTCGCTGTTTCAGTGCGTAAAATACGCGGCCCCAATGAAAACGACACGAAATTTTTTTGCATCGCACAGCGCACTTCCTGATCACTGAATCCCCCTTCAGCCCCAATCGCGAGCACCACACTTTTTATCTTCGATACAGATTTCACATTCACCAAAGCATTTTTTTCTTGACGCGGACAGCAAATCACCTTTAATGCTGCGTCTTGCAAAATCCATTGATCAAACGAAATGGGTAAATGTACAACAGGCACAACACACCGTCCTGATTGTTCTGCCGCTGAAATCGCAATGGCTTGCCAATGTGCGACACGTTTATCGATGCGATTTTCAGATAATTGGACTTGGCAATATTCCGTGAGTAACGGTGTGATCGCAAAAACACCTAATTCAACGGCTTTTTGGATCGCATAATCCATGCGTTCGCCGCGTGAAATCGCTTGACCCAAATGAATCGAAATTTCAGATTCCACGATTCTTTGATGCCATTCTCCAATTTCTACACACGCTGTTTTTTTATTTGCAGAAATTAAGGTGGCGTCAAATTCTCCACCATGGCCATTGAACATAATAAAACGTTCACCGGCTTTTTTACGCAGTACCTGGAGCAAATGGTGACTTGCGCCCGCGTCTAACATCACCGTTAAACCTGTGCTTAAATTGCCCGTGTAATAAATTCGAATGCGACGCATAAGCCCTCGTTCACACCACTTCCTCACTTTTTTTTTCAACTGGCCGCTTCCAGTTCGGCACAACAGTTTGTTTTGCGCGTGTAATCGTTAATTGTTCAGCGGGTGCATTTTTAGAAACAGCTGAACCTGCTGCAATTGTCGCATCTTTTCCAATTTCAATCGGCGCAATTAATGACGTGTTCGAACCAATGAAAGCACCATCGGCAATGGTTGTTTGCCATTTATTCACACCGTCGTAATTACACGTAATCGTCCCTGCGCCGATATTGACGTTTTTTCCAATCATCGCATCACCCAAATACGTAAGATGGGATGCTTTACTGTTTTCACCGAGCGTTGTTTTTTTTATTTCAACAAAATTGCCAACGGTTGATTTTGATTTCAAAACCGTTTCGCTGCGCACACGCGCAAAGGGTCCAACAACACAGTCATCTTCAATCACTGCACCTTCAATCACACTATTCGCTAATATTTTTACGCGCACACCCAGTTTTGAATTTTTAATAATGACATTCGGACCAATATCACAACCCGATCCAATATTGACGTTTCCTTCGAGAATAACGTTCACGTCTAATTTGGTTGAGGGTGCAACAGACACATCACCTCGAATATCTAATCGTGCCGGATCCATAATTATGACGCCACTGTATGCCAATGCACGTGCACGTTCCCCCTGATAGTAGCGTTCAAGTGTTGCTAATTGCCAAGGATCATTGACGCCCCGCGTTTCATTCGAATTTTGTGCTGCAACACTACGAACTGGCACACCATCTTCAACAGCGAGCGCAATCATGTCCGTTAAATAATATTCATTTTGCGCATTGTGATTGGAAACACGCGGCAAACATTCTTTTAAGAATTTTGCAGGGGCTGTGACAATACCGGTGTTAATTTCTTTGATGGCGCGCTGCGTACGCGTCGCATCTTTTTCTTCAATAATGGCAACAATGTTGTCGTCATGATCTCGAACAATACGACCAAATCCCGTGGGATCTTCTAACTCTGTGACCAGTAAACCCACACCCTGTTCAGGCGCTTCGTCCAATAATTGACGCAAGGTGTGCGATGAAATAACAGGCACATCGCCATATAAAACCAATATGCGTTCATTATCAGAACAAGCCGGTAAGGCTTGCATCACAGCATGCCCAGTGCCCAGTTGTTCTTTTTGAAAAACCCAATGAACTGACAAATGCGGCAGAGATTCTGGTAGTGTAGAACCGCCGTTACCATACACGACATGTATTTTTTTGGGATGTAAGGATTCTGCTGTTTTGACGACCCGTTCCAATAAAGACACGCCACCCAATGGGTGCATGACCTTTGGAAGGTGAGACGCCATTCTTTTTCCCTTCCCTGCTGCAAGAATGACAATACTTAATGTCATTGTTTTTCCTCCTAGTTGAGAGAGGGTGGGAGTGTGTGTGTGAGTGTGAGTTCTGAGGTATAGTTTAGTAATTTATTTTTATCTAACATTTTGATGATGTTAGTAAAAAAACAAATAATCAAATTTACCTCTGACACTCCCACTCCCACTCCCACTCCCACTCCCATCAATGCATCTTTTTAATTTTATCGCGAAGTAAACTAATCGCACGCAATTGCGCAGCCGCTTCTGCCAACTCTGCCAACGCTCTTGAATATTCCATGCCATCTGTTTTTTCTTGTAATATTTTTTCAGCGTGTAATTTTGCTGATAGTGCTGCTGCTTCATCCAGATCATCTGCACGTAATGCAGTATCCGCTAAAATCGAAACCATGGTCGGTTGCACTTCTAACATGCCACCCGACATATAAAAAACTTCTTCCTTTCCATCTTTTAAGGTTGCACGAATTTGTCCGGGTTTTAATGCTGTTAACAAAGGTGCATGACCTGGATGAATACCTAATTCACCCGCACTACCTGTTACAACAACAAATGAAACTTCACCCTTAAAAATGGATGCTTCGGCGCTGACGATGTCGAGTTCGAGGGTTTTCATTTATGTCGCTCCAACATGCATATGCATGTTATTTTTTTATTCTTTGAAGTAGCAGTAGTGTGAGTGTGAGGTATCAGTGTGAGTGAATGAAAATTGCTATATATTTTAAAATATAAATAAAAAATAATTTAAAAAATATCACTTACCTTAACTATACCTCTGACACTCACACTCACACATTATTTATGTTCCAACGTCTTTGCCTTCTCAACCGCTTCTTCAATCGAACCCACCATGTAGAACGCTTGTTCTGGCAGATGATCGAAATCGCCGTTCAAAATGCCCTTAAATCCATGCAAGGTATCCGCAAGCGATACATATTTACCAGGCGCGCCTGTAAAAATTTCCGCAACGAAGAACGGTTGTGACAAGAAACGTTGAATTTTTCGCGCCCGTTTTACCGTTAATTTATCTTCTTCAGATAATTCATCCATCCCTAAAATCGCGATGATATCTTTTAATTCTTTGTAACGTTGCAACGTACTTTGTACGCCACGCGCAACGCGATAATGCTCATCACCAACCACGAGCGGATCTAATTGACGACTGGAAGAATCGAGTGGATCAATCGCTGGGTAAATACCTAATTCAGCGATTTGTCGTGACAACACAACGGTCGCATCCAAATGTGCAAATGTCGTTGCAGGAGAAGGATCTGTTAAATCGTCTGCAGGAACATATACCGCTTGAATTGAAGTAATAGAGCCTGTTTTTGTTGAGGTAATACGTTCCTGTAATTTACCCATTTCTTCTGCGAGAGTGGGTTGATAACCAACAGCTGATGGCATACGTCCTAACAATGCAGACACTTCAACACCTGCTAGTGTGTAGCGATAAATATTATCGATAAACATTAATACATCGCGACCTTCATCACGGAATTTTTCAGCGATCGTTAAACCGGTTAAGCCCACACGTAAACGATTACCAGGCGGTTCATTCATTTGTCCGTAAACCAGCGATACTTTGTCTAATACGTTTGATTCTTTCATTTCATGATAGAAATCATTACCTTCACGTGTGCGTTCACCCACACCGGCAAATACAGAGTATCCGCTATGTTCAACCGCGATATTACGAATTAATTCCATGATGTTAACGGTTTTACCAACACCCGCACCACCAAACAAACCGACCTTTCCACCTTTTGCAAAGGGACAAATTAAATCGAGAACCTTAATGCCGGTTTCTAAAATTTGTGTGCTATTCGCTTGATCGACAAATGAAGGTGCAGCGCGATGAATCGGTAAATATTCTTTGGAATCAACAGGGCCTGCTTCATCAATCGGTTGACCCAATACGTTTAAAATACGACCCAATGTTTTTTCACCGACAGGTACCCTAATTGGTGCACCTGTATTTTCAACTTGCATACCACGACGCAAACCTTCTGTCGGACCCATTGCAATCGCACGCACAACACCATCACCTAATTGTTGTTGCACTTCCAGCGTCAATTCTTTTTCTGATAAATACAAAGCATCATAAATATTGGGAACGCACGCTCTTGGAAATTCTACGTCGAGAACCGCGCCGATGATTTCGATGACTTGACCTGATGTGCTCATGTTTTATTTCCTCGTACTCTTAAATACTTTGCGCCATGCTTATGGCTCTTATTCTTTTTTTAAGTGGGAGTGGGAGTGGGAGTGAGAGTGTGAGTGTGAGTTCTGAGGTGTAGTTTAATAATTTATTTTTACTAACATTTTGGTGATGTTAGTAAAAAATAAGTAATTAAATCTACCTCAGAACTCACACTCACACTCACACTCTCACTCCCACTCCCACTCCCACTCTCACTCTAGTGCCGCAGCACCCGAAACAATCTCCGCAATTTCCCGCGTAATTCCCGCTTGTCTCGCTTTATTAAATGCCAACTGTAATTCCTTAATAATTTCTTTCGCATTATCCGTCGCGTTTTTCATTGCCATCATTCTTGCTGCTTGCTCACACGCAATGTTTTCAATCACTGCTTGATAGACTTGCGATTCGATGTAACGCACCAATAACATCGTTAATAGTGTTTTTGCAGAATCGGGTTCATACAAATAATCCCAGTGTGTATTCATGTTTTCTGTTGCTAAAAATTTTTCGCTATCGGTTTTTGTATGTGCTACTTCTTTTTCTAGCGGCAATAATTGTCGCACAAAGGGTTTTTGTATCATGGTGTTTACAAATTCATTTGCGCAAATGTAAATGCGATCCAATTTTCCTTCGTCGTAATTTTTTAATAATATTTTGACAACGCCGATAATATCTTGGATCGCAGGTTTATCACCGATGTGCGTCACCGCACCTAAAATGCTTGCGCCTTGCTGACCAAAAAACACTTCTGCTTTTCGACCAATCACGCACACATCAACGCCGACACCTTGATCGTGCCATTTTTTCATTTCCGTTAATGATTTACGAAATAAATTAATATTTAATCCGCCACATAAACCGCGATCCGTTGTCACCATAATAAAACCAACACGCTTTATCGTTTCACGTTGTTGCATATAGGGATGCTGATATTCTGCATGCGATGACGCCACATGACTAATGACCTTGCGAATTTTTGCAGCATACGGACGCGACATCGCCATGCGATCTTGGGCTCTTCGCATTTTGCTGGCAGCAACCAATTCCATCGCACGCGTAATTTTCTGCGTACTTTTAATGGAGCTGATTTTCGTTGTAATTTCGCGTGCTGTAGACATTACTTAAGTTTCTCGCTTTTTACTGTAATAGTGTGAGTGTGAGGTATCAGTGTGAGTGTCTGCATGTCAACTGCGCGCCATTTGTAACCTATCCCATGTTACCTACTGTAACTCACACTGATACCTTTTTTTCTAATACGCTTGTGTTCGTTTAAACTCATTAATCACATCAGTGATTTTTTTCGCAACATCATCCGTTAATTCCGGCTTCGCATTAATATCGCGCATTAAATCCGTCTTTTCATGATGTAAAAATGATAACAATGCTGCTTGGAAATCAACCACTTTTTTAACAGGGACGTCGTCCAGCAAACCTTTATCTAATGCAAACCAAAATATTGCCATTTCCGCAACCGATAAGGGTGCATATTGCGGTTGTTTGAGTAATTCCATCGTGCGTTGACCACGCTCCAATTGTTTACGCGTGACATCATCTAAGTCCGACGCAAATTGTGAAAACGCTTCTAATTCGCGATATTGTGCCAACGAAATACGCACGGCGCTCGCTAGTTTTTTAATGATTTTTGTTTGTGCTGCACCACCGACACGCGACACAGATAACCCAGCATTCACCGCAGGACGCATACCGGAATTAAATAATGCAACATCCAAGAAAATTTGTCCGTCGGTGATTGAGATCACATTTGTTGGAATAAATGCAGAAACGTCACCTGCTTGTGTTTCAATGATTGGCAATGCCGTTAATGATCCTGTTTTACCTTTCACCTCACCATTCGTGAATCGCTCAACATATTCTGCGCTCACACGTGATGCGCGTTCTAATAAACGAGAATGCAAATAAAATACGTCTCCGGGATACGCTTCACGACCGGGTGGACGGCGTAACAATAATGACACTTGACGATAAGCCCATGCTTGCTTTGTGAGATCGTCGTAAATAATTAAAGCATCTTCGCCGCGATCACGGAAATATTCACCCATGCTGGTTCCTGCATAAGGAGCGATATATTGTAACGCCGCTGCTTCCGATGCATTCGCACAAACGATAATCGTATGTTTCATCGCATCGTGTTCTTCTAATTTGCGAACAACCGCTGCAACAGAAGATGCTTTTTGGCCCACTGCAACGTAAACACATTTAATACCAGAATGTTTTTGATTGATGATGGCATCAATTGCAATCGCTGTTTTGCCGGTTTGACGATCACCAATAATTAATTCACGTTGGCCACGACCAATCGGTGTCATCGCATCGATTGATTTAATGCCTGTTTGAACAGGTTGATCCACCGATTTTCTTTCAATAACGCCGGGCGCAATTTTTTCAATCGGTGCGGTTAATGCTGTTTTGATAGGGCCTTTTCCATCGATTGGATTTCCCAGCGCATCAACAACACGACCCAACAACGCCTCACCAATCGGCACCTCTAAAATACGACCGGTACAACGCGCGGTCATGCCTTCTTGTAACTGTTCGTAATCACCCAAAACCACGGCGCCCACGGAATCACGCTCTAAGTTAAACGCAAGACCAAAGGTATCATTCGGAAATTCAATCATTTCTCCGTACATGACATCGCTCAAACCATAGATACGCACAATACCGTCTTTCAAACTAACAATCGTACCTTCCGTGCGAATCTCAGGTTTAATATTAAATTCTTCGATACGTGAACGAATAATGTCACTAATTTCGGATGGTTGAATTTGTTGTGTTGTCATGGTTTGCCTCTTGCTTTGTCATTCTTTACAAGCACTGTATTTTTTGTGCTGTTATTGTTTTTAATGTGCAGGTTGTCAGTTATCCGGTATCTGTGTGCGTGAATGAAAATTGCTTTTAAACTAAAAAAATATCACTTACTTAAATATACCTCTGACACTCACACTCACACTCACACTCATAACTCACACTGATACCTTAAATTAATGCCGATCTCAATCTATCCAACGCACCCTTAATCGTGCCATCCATTACCCAATTTCCTGAACGCACCAATAACCCGCCAATTAAACTGGCATCTACTCTGTAATCAATTACCAAATCGGATTTTAATTGTTTCGATAATTTTTCTTTGGTTTGAATTTTTTGATTTTCATCCATCGAAAATGCAGACGTTACAACCAGTGACAAATAGCCTGCTTCTTTCGCCAAACTTTCTTCAAACAATTCAGAAAGAGCAGGAAACAATGCTAATCGCTTTTTTTCGGCCAACGTATGAATAAAATTCTCAATCGGTGCAAAACCATTCTCTGATCCATTTCCTGATGCTTTGTGCAAAAAAGAAATTAGCAATTCACCCAATAATTTTTCTGTAAATGCCGGATTGAGTAATGCTGATTTCATTTGCGAATCATTCACCGCCATCGATAACTGCTTTAACGCAGACGACCATAGTGGCAACTGATTGGCTGATTTTGCAGCGGAAAATGCAGCCTTTGCGTAAGGACGGGCAATGGTTAGTGTGTTTGTCATAGTGTTTTCGTTTTCAAAGTTTTTTTTGTACTGTTTTATGGGGTTTAATTTCACTTCAACCCACTTACTTCGCTACGCTTCGTGCGCGGTTCTGAATACCACTTCCAACCCACGCTACTCTGCGTGCGTACTTAATACTTCAGCAACCAATCGATCATTTGCGCTTTTGTTTACTTCGTGTTGCAGAACTTTTTCTGCACCGGCAATCACTAGCGATGACAGTTGATGCATCAATGCTTCGCGAGCTGCTTGAAATTCACGCGCAATATCTGTTTTTGCAATGGCTAATAAACGTTCGCCTTCGATGCGGGCATGGGCTTTACTGTCTTCGATAATATGATTAGCACGATGATTCGCTTGCTCAATCATCTGCGCAGCTTGGGCTTTTGCTTCGGTCAGCAATTCCGTTACTTTGTGCGCTGCTAATTCTAAATCACGTTTACTTTTTTCAGCAGCCGCTAAACCGGCTGCAATAGTTTCACGTCGCTCTTCCATCGCTTTCATCAATGGCGGCCATACAAAACGCATGGTAAACCAAACGAAAACCGCGAAAGTGAGCATTTCGCCGAATAAGGTGAGGTTGATATTCATAGCTTTATTCCACGCATTTAATTCACAATATTTTAAAATTTCCTGCAGTTAGTATGAGTGTGAGGTATCAGTGTGAGTGAATGAAAATTGCTTTTTTAAAAAAATATCACTTACCCAAACTACACCTCTGGCACTCACACTCATAACTCCCACTGATACCTTAAGCAGCGCCCTTCAACGCAGCCGCCGCTTTCAATGCGCCTGACAAAATTGGATTTGCTGCAAACAATAAATACAAACCGATAACAACAGAGACAACCGCGAACGCATCAAGCAAACCCATAACGACAAACATTTGCATACGCAACATGCCTGTTAATTCAGGTTGACGTGCAACACCTTCTAAAAATTTTCCGCCGAGCAACCCCATGCCGATTGCAATACCCAATCCACCCAAGCCGATTAATATCGCGACTGCGATAACGGTAAATCCAGATACTGAACTGATGATGCTTTCCATTGTCTTTCCTCTATGTTAGTTAATATTTAAAACCAAGTTCATTCCATTCGCTCTAATTCAAGTGTGAGTGTGAGGGATCAGCGTGAGTAAATGCAGATTGCTATATTATTTTAAAATATACAAATTATTAAACTGCACCTCTGATACTCACATTCACACCGATACCTCACACTCAATGCGTTTCCGACGCCATACTCAAATAAATAATCGTCAAAATCATAAAAATAAACGCTTGTAGCGTAATAATTAAAATATGGAAAATGGCCCAAATGCCACCTGGAATCCATTGGAACCACCACGGCAACAAGGCAGCAATTAAAACAAAAATTAATTCGCCCGCAAACAAATTTCCATACAATCGAAACGCTAATGAAAATGGTTTACTAAAATCTTCAATGATGCGGAAAATAATGTTGATCGGGAAAAGCCATGGGCCAAAAGGCTGTGTAAACACTTCTTTTGTAAATCCGCGCAACCCTTTTATTTTAATGCCGTAAAAAAATATCAGAAAAAATACGGATAGGGATAATGCGAACGTTTGATTTAAATCTGCTGTTGGCACCGCACGAAAATAAGGGGCGCCCATCGCTTCTGCTGCACGCGGCAATAAATCAACGGGGATTAAATCCATAAAGCTCATTAAAAAAACCCATGCAAAAATCGTGAGTGACAATGGACCAATTAATTCGCTCTTGCCATGAAAAACATCTTTAACCGTGTTATCAACCGACTCAACCGCCCATTCTACAAAATTTTGTAATCCCGATGGCACGCCGGAATGTGCTTTGCGCGCAACCAGGTAAAAAAAGGATAAAAATAAAACGCCAATGGCGATGGAGATACCGAGTGTATCTAAATTGAATGCACCACCCTTCGATTGCCAATATTGCAAATGGTGCTCAATGTAAGTTGCGCTCGTTAATGTTGTTTCACTCGCACTCATTCCAATCACGACCCCAAAAATAACGGCGCAATCATGTACACCGCATAAGTTCCCATTAATCCAATCAACAAGGGTGCGAGCGCTACACTCTCAAAACGCAACAAAAGCACCAACAACAAAGCCGTTAACATGATCTTTAACGCTTCGCCAACATAACATGCGCTCGCCACTTGTTTCGGATGACGAGGATCCACACGCATTAAAAAATACGTTACAAAAAAAACATTGGGAACGACTGCCAGCAAACCACCAAAAAATGTTGACCATGCGGCTGTTTGATCCCACAACAGTCTGACAATCACAGTCAAACCTAACGTCACTATCCCCTGCCATAGCAAAAAGCGCTTCATGGCGATTTTTTCTTTACGCACAGCTTTTTCCTTTGAGCACAGAACATCCCCGCTCAATTTTCCAACGGATAGTCGCGGGCGAGTATAATGGGTTTTTTCAAATGAAGCAACGGATTCAAGGACATAGACAACAGTATTTACTGCACAGTTATGCAACAAGTTATCCACAGATTATGCAAGGAAAGCAAAGGATAAAATCTAAAGAGAATTGACGGATACAAGGTGAAAAGAAAGATAGAAAATCACGCTATGACGTCACTTTACAAATTAAACTGATTCAATGAGTTGCACACACAAACTCATTGAGTCAAGTAATTCCCACAGTCAACAGCCGAGTTATCCACAATAATTTATTGGTCATCATCCGTTTTGGTAATGGAGATACTTGTCCCTTAGGAACGTGCACGTTCCTTATGATAATCTATTCAAACTATCTGAAAGTAGCGAGAAACATCATGGCATTACAAAAGTCTGTCAATACAATTACCTTATTATCTTCGGCCGTTGCAGGCATCATTGGTTCTGGTTGGTTATTGAGCCCCCTCGCGTGTGTGAAAATCGCAGGGCCTGCAGCGATACTTTCGTGGATCATCGGCGGCATTTTGATGATGATCGTCGCAAGTACCTTTGTGATTTTAACCCGTTCATTACCCATCACAGGCGGTACTGTTCGTTTCTTTCAATTAACCCATGGACATTTTGCAGGTTTTGGATTTTCATGGATTGCTTGGTTGGCATGGGTGGCCGTTGCGCCGATTGAGATGATGGCGATCATTCAATACAGCACGAATTATTTACCGAGTTTAATGACGCATGGTGCATCGCCTGTTTTAACAACGCGCGGATTATGTGTTGCTACGTTAGGCATCATGATTATTACGATGATTAATGCGATGGGAATGAAAGCCTATGGCCGCATTAATCATATTATTTTAGCGATTAAATTAATTATACCGATCGGTGCGGCGATATTATTATTGACAGCACAATTTCATGTTTCTAATTTCACCGCGACTCATGGATTTATGCCTTACGGCATTAAAAGTATTTTTGCTGCATTACCTTTAGCCGGTGTGATTTATTCTTTTATTGGATTTAATCCAGTCGTGCAATTGGCAGCAGAAGCAAAAAGTCCGCGTGAATCCATTCCCATTGCTATTTTCGGCGCATTATTTATTTGCATGATTATTTATGTGCTTGTTCAAATCGCTTTTATTGCAGCATTACCGCATAGCGCATTAACACAGGGTTGGTCGATGATTGCATTTGCAGGAGATGCGGGTCCTTTTGCGGGTTTATTAACATTGTTTGGTTTTGTATGGTTTGTAAAAGCATTATATTTTGATGCATGTATTTCACCGTATGGCACTGCACTCGTGCAATCCGTTGCAACATCACGCATCACCTATGCGATGTGTCAAAATAATTATTTTCCCGCTTATTTTATGGGAACAAATAAACAGGGCACACCGATACGTGCATTGATATTAAATACTGTTATTGGATTTTTATTTTTCTTACCCTTTCCCAGCTGGCAACACATGGTAGGGTTTTTGGTATCGTGTTTGGTTTTAGGATATGTCGTGGGCCCTATGTCCTTGATGGTGTTAGCCAGTCAAAAATCAGATTTATTAAAACCGTTTTCTGAAAAAATAATTCATCTGATTTGTATCGCTGCATTTTATATTTGTAATTTATTAATTTATTGGTCTGGCTGGCAGATTGTTTTTAAAATTATGATTTTATTTTTGATGGGGTACGCTATTTTATTATTTACTTTATTAAAAAATGAAAATTCGGAAGCGAGTAAGAATTTACATTTTTCGAATGGGTGGTGGACAATTTTATATTTAGTGGGCACCGCAATAATCAGTTATTTTGGTAGTTTTGGGGGTGGTACTCACGCAATCCCATTTGGCATTGATTTTATCGTGGTTGCTGTTTTTAGTGTGTTTATTTACGGTCTTGCGTTTTGTTTGAGTGTTAAGAAAAATATTATGGGGAGTTTTAAATTGATGGAGACGTGATAATCACGCCTCCCAGAAACAACTTAGGGCCCTCGCATAAATAACCTATAGGTTATTTATGCGAGGGCCCTTACTATTAACGAGGGCCGTTAGGTGCAGCAGCGCTTGGGTGCGTAGCATCATTGCTTGCTACAGGTTGAGCAGCGCTTCGTTGCACAAAGAAATCCACAGAATAATGTGGCGATACTTCTAATACTACATGCATTAAATTAATTCCTGGCACTGTACTCATTAGGGTCTGAAAGATCGGAAGCAAGTGAGAAGGAATTGTCTTCGTTCTTTCTATTACTTCAAACATTGCGCACGCATGTAAATCGATGACGGTCAGTCCTGGACAAGATCTACCCGCTTTGTATGCTAGGCAGTCACCCGACAGCAATGCAGCACTGAGTAGCCCAAACTGTCTTGCTGCAGAAGTCTGTTCTGGTGCTGTTGTGAATGGTTCTGTACGTTCTGGTCGGCGCATCGTATCTACCTCGTTTGTTGATGATCATTCAATTAAAAAACGCGCGAACTATAACAATTTTCTTATTTTTTTGCAATACAAATGGTTTTCCACGAAAATACTAATGTGCCGAGAGAAATAAATCGAACGTACTAACGCATCAGGGTAGCCTCATTATAATTTGGCTGCACCACGTATTTCTTAGCAGCGATGGAAGCACAAGCGATAGCGCCTGCGATGTATGAGTGGAACGATGCAACGTTCCCTGCATGTATTGCGGTCGCTATCGCTCTCGCTTCCATCACTACTAACAAAGATTTTAATGAGGCTGCCCTGACTAACGCATAGCAATCCTTGTTTTTCGAATATTTTAATGCATCTTTGACAAAATATTTTCCAATTCTTTTTCATTCCTAAATTGGAAAACCAATTTACCACTGCCTTTGGCATTTTGTAAAACAGATACTTTAACACCCATTTTTTGTCTGAGGCGTTCTTGTAGTGTGTGCAATACCGTATTTTGTTCGCGCGATGCATTATTGTCTGTTGGCGCATGCATCATTTTTCGAATGAGCTCTTCCGTTTCACGCACTGATAATCCACGCGTAGTAATCATGTGCGCCGCTTCACTTTGTTTGTCTTCATCTAATGTCAACAACGCGCGCGCATGGCCCATTTCTAATTTTTCATTCTCAACCAATGAACGCACATGCGCATTTAATTTCAACAAACGTAAAATATTCGTAACGGCTGTTCGCGATTTTCCAACAGCATCAGCAACCGCTTGATGTGTCATTTGAAATTCTGTCATTAAACGATTTAATGCAAAGGCTTCTTCGATGACATTTAAATCGCGCCTCTGAATATTTTCAATCAGCGCCATCAGCATGGCAGATTCATCATTGATTTCGCGAATAATGGCTGGAATATACGTTAATTCGGCGAGTTGCGCAGCACGCCAACGTCTTTCACCTGCAATGATTTCATACTGATGATTCCCAACAGGGCGGACAATAATCGGTTGAATAATACCTTGCGTACGAATGGAGTTCGCCAGTTCTTCTAATGCGTCTGGCGCAATGATTTTACGCGGTTGATATTTTCCTGGCTTTAAGGCATCAATCGGTAATTTTTTTAATTGGCCATCGACGGAACTCGTATTGTCAGAGGATGCAGTTTCAATGGGAATAGATTCAAATTCATTGATTGCGGCGGGCGATGATTTTAAATCACCGAGTAATGCACCAAGTCCGAGATCAGAGAGTCCTTTGCCTAATCCACGTTTCTTGATGTTCATGTATTGCTCCAAAGGGGGATTACTTAACACACTTTCATAGCGAATCACTTCACTACCCGCTTACTCTCGCTACGCTTCGTGCGCGGTTCCGAGCGTCTTCGAGCAATACTTCAAATTATACTTCAATCGGTGCCGGCAACGCTTGCTCTTGCCTTCGAACCACTTCACTCGCTAACGCCAAATAAGCCGCTGCACCTTGTGAACGATTGTCATAACCTAACACAGGCATACCGTGACTGGGGGCTTCTGCCAAACGCACATTGCGCGGAATCACTGAGTGATAAACTTTATGACCAAAATGTTCTAGCAATTGCTCCGACACTTCTACCGTTAATCGCGTACGTCCATCATACATCGTGCGCAACAAACCTTCTAATTGCAAATTCGGATTAACAGCGCGACGAATTTTTTCGATGCTGCTTAATAAACTGGTTAATCCTTCTAATGCATAATATTCGCATTGTATTGGTACGAGCACACTGTCAGCAGCCACGAGCGCATTCACTGTCAACATGTTTAGCGAAGGCGGACAATCAATAATAATAAATTCGTACTCTGCCATTACAGCAGATAAACACTGTTTTAATTGTTGTTCACGATGCTCAGATTGTAAGAGACGCACTTCTGCGACCGTTAAATCGCCATTCGCGGGGATGATATCCATCTGCCAATCGGTTTTGATAATCGCATCTGTAATTTTTAATGTGCCCAATAACACTTCATTTAATGACGCAGAAATCGCTTGTTTATCGACACCACATCCGACGGTCGCACTGCCTTGCGGATCAGAATCAATCAATAAAACACGACGTTTAATCGCAGCAAGAGAAGCTGCCAAATTAACACTCGTCGTTGTTTTTCCAACGCCGCCTTTTTGATTGGCAATCGCAATTATTTTTGCCACGAATAGATCCTTCAAATAATAATCAATGATCGACTTGTATCGACACCAGGCACTTTTAATTCAATGATCTGGTGTGGCAACGAAATCTTTTCTTGCGACGCATCTGATTTCATTAGCATCAATTGGCCATTGGGCTCTAACAAATGTTTTGAAATAATCACCAATACTTCCACAGATGCCACTGCGCGCGCGATCATTGTATCAAAGCCGTTCTTCGTTTGATATTCCTCTGCGCGCGCATTCACAACGCAAACATTCGATAACCCCAATTCCCGTACTGCTTGCATAATAAATCGCGTCTTTTTACCGATGCTATCGATCAAAGTAAATTGTTTTTCAGGGAAATAAATCGCCAGCGGAATACCGGGTAATCCCGCGCCGCTGCCAACATCGACAATGTTGTTACCCGTCAAATAGGACGCTACGGACAAACTGTCCAGCAGATGATAGGCAATCATTTTTTCAAAATCCGTGATCGCTGTGAGATTGTAGGCTTTATTCCATTTCTGCAGCAATTTAAGATAGCTAATCAATTGTGCTTGTTTTTCAGCAGAAATCGTCAAATTTAATTGCGCTAGCCCTGATTGCAAGGTTTTATTTTCATTAGGTGAATGATTCATGATTTTCGTAAGGACCTGTAATTGACGCTAGCATTTTTTTAACTTTAGGAACGTGCACGAAATAACTTTTGTGCACGTTCCTTAAGGTTTCATGAGATGGCACCAATCCCCTTCAACAGCACCCTTGATTGTGCTAATATTGGCTAATTAAAAATCAATAGGGGAATTTATGCCAACGCCTACGCTTGTAACATTTGATGACCCACTGATACCTTACCGTGTTTTGCCCCCCGAGCTGGAGCAGTTTACTAAAAGCTATCTCTCCCAACCACCATTAGATGCGCTACTGCAACAATATCCGGATAAATTCAGCGCGATCAGCGCTGAAGAAACAAGAATTCGAACACTCTTTGTGTTGGCGTTCATTTCTGCTAAAAAAGACACACTGGAAAGGAGGCTACAAGACTTCCTTTATGAGAACCCAGCGTGCGCAGATGTGCTTGCATTTATGCTAAAAAATAAACTCGCGCTGAATGTGAGAATGCCTAATGATATTGTTCAGATGTTTCAATTGAATGATTTTTCCCATCCATACGCTGATTGCCCTGACGTACAAATGCAGGCTCAGGCATGGACTCGCTTGCTATGCGACGCAAATGAATCAAAAAAAATGCGAGCCACACTGTGCTCTAGGCAGAAGTGCGTTGATATTGGATCATTGGCCTTCGGCTTATTCATGCCGTCAATGATGCTTAGCCTTGTGACAATAATGATACTACCTGCTACTGCTGCTACTGTTATTGGGGGAAACACGGCACTCTGCCTGTTTGGCCTCTATGCATTCTTTTGGTTTCTCATGATTGCTATTAAAATTACTCATTCATTGATATCAGACAGGGGCGTAAACGCCCGTAAAAATTTTGAGGCGCTGTATAAGCTGTTTTCATTCGCAGAAAACCCTGCACACACTGCCGTCGCCATACCAATCACGCCAAGAAACTCCACAGCAGGTAATCGTTTCCCTGAAGTGTTGTTTGCCAGTCCTCATGGTGCTAATAATGAGTCAACGCCTCTTTTGAGTGCGGCGGCTGAACCACTATTACGTGCGTGTTCTAATTAGCTTTGTTTTTTCTAACGTTTAAAGATGACTGTCATATTGGGATGCCAGTTGCTAGGACTTATTTCGTACCTGTCTCTTAACATGGGCGGGTTTCGACGAAGATTATTTGGTGGGGCAAATTATCTCCAGAACATGGTGAGTCACTACCTATTGTTTCGTCATGTTGGTTTTTAGGAAGAGCCGCCTCATGTTTTTGAAAGCCACCAGGTAATTCATCGGTACATGCAAAAAAAGAAGTACGCTTATTAAATGCAAGTAATTTGCCTGCTCTTGTTAAGGTTTCTCTATTAAGCGTTACTGTTCCATTATCTAACGTTGGCGGTAGCGCATCAAGCAATGCTTGTAAAAATTTACGTATTATTTTTTTATCACCTTTATGATTAACGTCATCATATTGATCACATAACTTATTAATATATATCTGGCCGTGTTCCGGTTTTTGCGAAATTAAGCGCATTATATTTTCACTGTTACAATCTAACCACAGACACCCAAAAATAAACCCAATCATTTCTTCTTTGTTTTGAGATGTTTTGTTTTGCGCGATCATCAAAGCCAGAAAGACACTATCAGGATAAGCATATATAACAGTTGGATTGGATTTTAATATTGTTTTTACGAGAGATAAATCACCCCCTAAAACGGCAAAATGCAAAGCAGCATATCCAGCATAATCACCTGCTGAGAACGCCCATAAAGTACTTGGCTTTTTTTCAATTAACTTTAGCGCTATTTCTCGAAGCGCTTTTTCCCCCACATCATCATATTTATTTGCATACATGTAGTAACAAACAAAAAGTAATGTGCTACTTAATATCATGCCATCTGAACGATTATCCGTAACGTATTCAGTGATTTTATCCAATTGAGGCCACATTTTTTTACGAGCCAGTCCTTGCACTATCATCTCACCATTAGAAGCCGTAACTGATAGGTCAATGTCTTTGCGAGCTATCAGCCAGTTAATTACATCGACATTATCTTGGTCGATTGCCATATGCAATAATTTTGCGTGTATTTTAGTAGGATGAATAATCAGATGCTCTACCTCCTTCAATGCATTTAATAGATCAGTGTCTTTGCGAAGCCAGGTAATTGCGTCGACATTATCTTGGTCGATTGCCATATGCAATAATTTTGCGCGTATTGTAGGATCGATAATCAGATGCTCTACCTTCTTCAATGCATCCCATTCATTTTTTTTGTCCAGAGAAGAAATGAATGCGTCGCCTATTAAAATTTCTTGAGAAACAAAGAATATCGTCATATCAGAAAAATAATTTGATAACAGCTCTAATTGTCTTAATGAAGTTATAGTTTGCTGTATTTTAAAGTACCTATCTGTACATAATTTTTCGAATATATGATGCGCTATTGTTTTCCAATTGATTGCAAAAAAGCGTGTCAATGGAATACCGTCCTCTTCATATTCCTTTTGAAGAAAACAAGATGCTATCAGAGGGGTATGATCTTTGAGATATCCTTCTAGTAGCGCATGTAATTTTTTCATGTCCCGACTATCAAAGCCTGTTTTTGCATCATTTGTGATGCCGCTTTCTAAAACGATTGTATTTAATTGGTCAATCAACAATAACGTCAGATTGATTGGCGTGTATTCCTCTTTAAACGTGCTAGTTAATGCTTTAAGAATAGTGTTATCATCAACAGCCCCGGGATGTATATCATCTGTATTTCTAGCTCGCACACCAAAACCCGCAGTATTGGCAACACTAAATACTGTGTTTTGAAAATGAACGTCATTGTTTAATAATTTTACTGCTGCTTTAACAACCAGTGACTCTCGTGCTATGTGTAATAACTGTGTGAAACTTTGTGGGATCCCAAAACTTTGTATGATTTCATTGCACCTGTTATGAAATCCGGCAGTACATAAAGCAATATCATCGGTTAATTTAGAGTATATAACCGCTCTTATAGAATCCGATGCTTTACCTAGCTGAGGATCAAGCTGTCCACCTAAACGAAAAAAAATAATTTTTAATGTGTCGATTAATTGCATTTTGTATTTATAACTTGATCCTATTCCTATGTGCTGATCGAGATGCTTTTTCAATAAAGAATCACTATATTTTAATTGAACAATCCAATCTAATGGCAGAGTTAACTTATCTACAATAGCTGGATCTAATGATTGTGGTGGATCATACTTTAAAGCCTTCTCTATATCTAAAATAGAACTCAATTCTGTTTCTATTGGCATGACACACCTCAAAAACTTATTAAAATAATTCGGATTGCATCCCTGTTAAACCATGTTCAGAGTTTAATCGCCTCCATTGAACATCAGTGGCGTAGTAAAGCATTTCACCCAAACTTTTCCAAATGCACCAATAACAATGAAATCGCAGCCGGCGTAACACCCGAAATACGCGATGCCTGCCCGATTGTTTGAGGTCTGATTTTTTCGAGTTTTTGTCTCACTTCCGTCGATAAACTTGGTACCCGTTGATAGTCCATGTGTTCTGGAATTTCAGCCTCTTCACAATATTTTTGTTTCGCAATTTCTTTTTCTTGTCTTGCAATATAACCACAATACTTGGCTTGAATTTCAATCTGTTCGGCAACGGCCGAATTCACGATATCATCACACACAGCGTCCATTTGCATTAAATCACCATAATTTACTTCAGGACGACGCAATAAATCCATCAAACTATATTCACGTTCAATCGGTGTTTTAAATTTTTCTTCGAATTGTTTGGCAGCAACGGATTCTTTTTGTATCCAATGCGATTTTAATCGTGCTTGTTCTGTTTCGATCGATTCGCGTTTTTCAGAAAATTGTCTAAACCGATTTTCATCCACAGCGCCCAATTCAAAGCCGATTGACGTTAATCGTAAATCCGCATTATCTTCGCGTAATAATAAGCGATATTCAGCACGACTCGTAAACATGCGATACGGCTCGATTGTGCCTTTCGTAATTAAATCATCGATTAATACGCCAATATACGCTTCATCACGACGCGGACACCACGACTCTTTGCCTTGCGCTTGCAACGCGGCATTCATACCCGCCATTAATCCTTGCGCAGCCGCTTCTTCATAACCCGTCGTACCATTAATTTGACCCGCAAAATAAAGGCCTTTAATGAATTTTGTTTCTAATGAATTTTTTAAATCTCGCGGATCCATAAAATCATATTCGATGGCATAACCCGGACGCGTAATATGACAGTGTTCTAATCCGCGAATACTGTGCACGAATTTTAATTGTGTTTCATACGATAAGCTCGTCGAAATACCATTGGGATACACTTCAATCGCATTTAACCCTTCAGGCTCTAAAAAAATTTGATGTGATGTTCGCTCTGCAAAACGCATTACTTTATCTTCAATCGAAGGACAATAACGCGGACCGACGCCATCAATTTTTCCGGTATACATCGGCGACTCATCGAGTCCCGCACGAATCAATTCATGCGTTGTTTCATTCGTGTGGGTGATATGACAGCTGATTTGCGCGGGATGATCATTACGCGATCCTAAATACGACATCACGGGGGTGGGTGTATCGCCTGGTTGTTCCAACATCGACGTATAATCAATCGTACGGCGATCAATGCGCGGCGGCGTTCCTGTTTTCAATCGTGCGACATGAAAAGGCATTTCACGTAACCGTTGTGATAAGGCATTCGATGGCGGATCGCCTGCACGTCCTCCCTGATGATGCTGTAAGCCAACGTGAATCACACCACCCAAAAAAGTACCGGTCGTTAATACGACGGATTTGGCATAAAACGCTAAGCCCATTTGTGTTTTCACGCCTTGCACTTGTTCATTATGTACAATCAAGTCATCGACGGCTTGTTGAAAAATAAATAAATTGGGCTGATTTTCCAGTGTTTTTCGAATAAACGCTTTATACAAAATGCGATCCGCTTGCGCGCGCGTTGCACGCACTGCAGGCCCTTTACTTGCGTTTAATACGCGAAATTGAATACCAGCATGATCTGCTGCGATTGCCATGATGCCACCGAGCGCATCAATTTCTTTGACCAAATGACTTTTGCCAATGCCGCCAATTGCCGGATTACACGACATTTGACCGAGTGTTTCGATATTGTGCGTCAGCAATAAGGTGCGTTGCCCCATGCGCGCAGAGACGAGCGCCGCTTCTGTGCCGGCGTGTCCGCCGCCCACGACAATGACGTCGAATGTGTGATTTGGATTGGTTTTCATAGGGCGAGAGTATGCGTTAAGTTTGGATAGTTCGCAATAAAAAGGGTATCGGTGTCAGGGCAGCCTCATTAAAATCCTTGTTAGTAGTGATGGAAGCGAGAGCGATAGCGACCGCAATACATGCAGGGAACGTTGCATCGTTCCACTCATACATCGCAGGCGCTATCGCTTGTGCTTCCATCGCTGCTAAGAAATACGTGGTGCAGCCAAATTATAATGAGGCTACCCTGTATCGGTGTGTGGTATCAGTGTGAGTGTCTGAGGTTAATAGTTAAACCCTCAGCGTAGCAAAAAATAAAAACAGTACTTTCATTCATTGATCTCTGATACCCGATTCCTGACACTTTTCATGTATTAAAATACCGCGTTGCACCCAATGTAAAGCCACCTATCACACCCGCCCCATTTTGACTATTCGTTGTGAGATAAGCACCATTGAATTCCAGCGATGTCATCCATTGTTCCGTTAACCCAACCCCGATACCCAAACCAAACGTGGGAGACATGTTGTCTGATGTAAAACATCCCTGATAGCAGGTTCTCAATTCATCAAGACCAATCCCTAATTTTTCAAACAGCGAGACACTTTGTCCGAATGATTGCGTAAATCGTCCCGTCAAATTCAATAAAATTAAACCGCCCATTTGTGGCAGATCAAAATATTGAAATCCAATTTCAGGTCCCCAATAACGCGTAATCAAATCACCCAAAAATAAACCTGTACCAAAGCCACGAAATCCGCTTTCTTTTGCGCCGTTCACATAAATTTTATCGGCATACGAAACACCCGCGCCCACCGAAAGATATTGGCCCACATAGCGGTTATAAAATGTGTAATTCGCGTTTGCTACTGATAAAAAACCAATACAAGCAACTGCGGAGAATAAAGCAATTTTTTTGAGTGACATGATTCAGTCCTTAGAAATAATTTTGGTTTGATTGTACAGGATGTCGGCTGGGAGTGGGAGTGGGAGTGGGATCAGAAGCCGATACAGGGCTGTCCCATTTAAATTTATTGTTGAGCGTGATACGAAGTTGATGGAAGAGCGATAGCGAAGCTGCTATTACTTTCCGATACAAAAACTCGAAAATATTTTTCCCAGCAAATCATCCGATGAAAATTCTCCGGTGATTTCAGACAACGCCAGTTGCGCTTGTCTTAAATCGTCTGCTAATAATTCACCGGCACGATTGGTTATTAATTGGTGCTGGCCATGCAATAAAAATGTAAGTGCACGTTCGATCGCATCGACGTGTCGACGACGTGCGATAAAACCATTGGTTTCAGAGGATTGAAATCCAGCAGATTGTTTAATCGCATCGATTAATAAATGCATGCCGAGGTTTTTTTTGATTGAGAGTTTGATTTCGGAATAATTGTCGTGCTTGATGATTGCGGGCTGTTCGCCTGTTAAATCGATTTTGTTACTGACGATAAGATATTTCGCGCCGGCTTCCGCCAGCGCTTCTGTGTTATTTAGATAGTTCGTACTTGAATCCGTCGCATCCACTAATAACAAAATTAAATCTGCTTGCTGCATTTGCGCATAGGCACGACGCACCCCTTCTTGTTCTATGACATCATCGGTATCACGCAAACCAGCGGTATCGACAATATGTAATGGCATACCATCAATATTAATTGACTCGCGCAAAATATCGCGCGTGGTGCCCGGAATATCCGTGACGATCGCTGACTCACGTCCACTCAAATAATTTAATAAGCTGGATTTTCCTGCGTTGGGTTTTCCGACAATCACGACATTCAAACCACTTTGCAATAATACGCCGCGCACCGCTTGTTTTTTTACATCTGCAACCGCATCAATTGTTTTTTGTAATAATGCACCTACACGCGGATCACTCAAAAAATCAATTTCTTCTTCGGGAAAATCAATCATTGCTTCGATTTGAATACGTAGTTGTGTGAGAGAATTTTGTAATGCTTCAATTTTTTTTGAAAATTCACCTTGCAATGAACGCACTGCTGATCGCGCGGCTTCTTCAGAGTGTGCCGCAATTAAATCAGCGATAGCTTCGGCTTGCGCCAAATCTATTTTTTTATTTAAAAATGCGCGCTCGGAAAATTCACCGGGTCTCGCCATGCGTGCGCCATAATGAATCGCTGCTTTGATTAATTGATCTAACACAATGGGGCTACCATGTGATTGCAGTTCGATTACATCTTCGCCAGTAAATGAATGGGGATTTTCAAAAAATAAAATAATGCCTTCGTCAATGACAGTGCTATTGGAATGATAAAATTTCGTGAAGTGCGCAAAACGCGGTAAAATAGCGTGTGTTTCGCTGTCGTTCGGCTTCTGTATTATTTTATAAGCGATTTGTTTTGCATGAGGACCTGAGAGTCGAACAATACCCACGCCACCACGTCCCGAAGGTGTTGCGATGGCAGTAATGGTATCAGGGTTAAAACCTAAGGTCATTAATCACTCTTCTAAAAACTGTGCAGCCACCGAATTTTGTATCTCCCTCATTATGGTTTTTTCATCACTTTCTTTTTTGTTTTATGCGTTCGCATCACAAACCATTGCTGCAAAATCGAAGCACAATTATTCGTTAACCAATACAACACCAAACCCGCTGGAAATGTCGCAAAAAACACGGTGAAAACGATAGGTAACATCATCATCATTTTAGCTTGCGCAGGATCTGGCGGCGGCGGACTGAGTTTTTGTTGTAACAACATACTCAAACCCATCAATACGGGCAAAATATAATAAGGATCTTTTAGTGCTAAATCATGAATCCAAAAAATAAATGGTGCTTGTCGTAATTCAACACTTTCAATTAACACGTAGTATAAAGCGATAAATACAGGGATTTGAATAATCATCGGCAAACAACCACCGAGGGGATTAATTTTCTCGAGGCGATACATTTCCATCATCGCTTTTGACATCGCTTGTTTGTCATCCCCATGACGATCACGCAGCGCCTTTATTTTAGGTTGTAAATCGCGTGTTTTTGCCATCGAAACATAACTTTTATTGGAGAACCAATAAAATGCGATTTTAATTAAGATGGTCACTAAAATAATAGACCAGCCCCAATTACCGACAAAATGGTGAATCTCACTCATCAACCAGAATAAGAATTTTGAGATCGGCCATAACCAACCATAATCGACCGTTAAACTTAACCCCTTCGCCAAAGGCTCTAAATTTTTCGCAATTTCAGGGCCAACATATAAAGTAGAATTAAAATTAGCACTGGCATTGGGGGCTAATTGAATGGAAGGACTCATGAAACCCAATACGAAAATATTATTTTTGCCATCATCCCCATTACCAAACGAGCGACTGTAGTAATGCAATGTTTGATTTTTTGGCGGAACCCATGCGCTTAAAAAATAATGCTGTTGCATCGCAATCCAACCATTTTCAGTATCATGTGAAAAATCACTTTCACTCAATGTTGCAAATGATAATTTTTTATAGGGCGTGTTCGCTGTCGAAACGGCAGGACCGTTATAAGATCGTGATGAAAATGCGTCGGTGATGACCACATTACGACGTGTAATTTGGTTATAAATATTGCCTTGCCATGCTGCAGTTGAATTATTTTTCAATTGCATTGCGGTTTGAATCGCATAATTATTTCGCGTAAAAGTGAATGTTTTTTCAACGGCAATTCCTGACGCTGCAGTTCCTTTTAAAGTCACGACGACAGTGTTCTCACCATTTTGCAAAACATAGTTGTTTTGTGTCGCGGTATACACAATCGGTGTTGCTACCGTTTGTTGTGATGGCACGCTCAAACCACTTTGTGCAACATACAATGCATCATTATTTGAATTTAAAATTTGTACCGGGTTATTTTTTTCTTTCAATGAAACGGGATATTGCAATAATTTGGCTTCAACCAAATCACCACCGCGCAAATTAATTTTTGCGTCGAGCACATCGGTTTTTACCAAAATCATTTTATTTTCAGGAAGCGCAGAAGCTAACGTTTTTGGCGTTGCTTGAAAAGGGGTTGCAGCATGGCCATTCGCAGCAGGTGCATACTCCATAGGATGTTTAACCACTTGCACATCTGCAGTTGAGGTTTGTGCTGCAATCGCACTTTGTGATGGATAATCGTGCTGCCATGCATGCCACAACATCACACCTAAAGCGGCTAGTGCGAAATATAAAATCGTTTTTCTAAAATCCATGAGATACCCCTATGTGTGAGTGTGAGTGTGAGGAGAAAGCTCACACGAATCACCCGTGCTAATAACCGGATCAAATCCACCCCGATGAAACGGATGGCAACGCAAAAGTCGTCTCACTATTAAATAAGATGCTTTAAAAATGTGATGGGTCGAAATAGCGTCTTGTGCATACTGAGAGCATGATGGATAAAAGCGACAATGGTTTCCCAAATAAGGACTAATACAACAGCGATACATTCCGATCAATTTAAGGAAGGTGAACTGCAATGCACGATAAGCTGCGAAAATAATTTTTCTAACCATTCAGCTTGCTCTTGATCCCCGATTTTTTTAGTTGACGACTTCAGCAATACAACCAAATCAATACCATGTAGGGCATGTTGTTTTAGTCGAAACTGTTCACGAATGATGCGCTTAATGCGATTGCGATTTACTGCAAGCGCACAATTTCGTTTGCTAACCACTATCCCAAGTCTTGGATAATCGCGTTCCATCGTCAAATAACACAAAACGAAGCAACCACTTGAAACACGTTTCCCATGCTTAAAAACCGCATCAAACTCACCTGCGTGCCGAATATGCTGCTTTGACAGAAAACCATCCGTTTTAATGTTTAACACTGATCCGTTTGCGTCCCTTTGCACGACGACGATTCAATACCAATCGACCACCTACGGTTGCCATTCTTGCACGAAAGCCATGTGTACGTGCGCGGTGAAGATTACCTGGCTGAAATGTTCTTTTCATAAGCTACTCTTAAAAATCCAACGTGTCATTGAATGCGACATATTAATGAAGCATTGGGGATGTGTCAATTCGTAGCTGTTAACAACACAGGATTAACAAACCCAATGAATTCATGATAAAGTCCATTTCAGCGCTTTAGGAGCATACTGTGCTATGACAAAAGATGTATTAATAATCGGCGCGGGTGCTATTGGACGCGGCTTTTTACCGTGGGTGTTACCACAAAATCAGTTCAATTTAAATTTTATTGATACCGATCAAAAAATTATCAGCGATATGCAAAAACGACGACACTATGACACTTATAAAATAAAAGATAATCAATTAATTAAATTGGGGGTGTCTGTAAAAAACGCTTGGTTACCAGAACAGTTCTTGAAGGAGCATAAAAAACATAAAAATTTTGAGCTTATTTTTGTAAACGTGGGTCCCAGAAATTGTTTTTTAGCCACACAACTCATGAAAGGGAGCGATACCCCAACATTGGTGTGTGAGAACGATCCCAGCTGTGTAAATAACATTTACATCAATCTCAAGCGTTCTTATTTTGCAATTCCTGATGTCATTACTTCTAATTATGCGCCTAATCATATTTTGATAAACGACAATCTTTCTGTCATTACAGAAGAAGGTTTTTTGTTTTACGACGATAGCGTGAAAAATGATTTTATCATTGGTAATGCTTGTAATAAAACCGAGCTTGAAAAACATTGGATTGCAAAGTTATATTTGCATAACACGCCTCATTGTGTAGCGGCATATTTAGGCGCCTTGGAAAATCTCACCTACGTACATGAAGTGATGCACGTAGACACATTAGCCAACGTTGTCCACGGATGTATGAATGAGATGTTGCAAATGTTAAAGCGACATTGGAATTTTTCTCAAGATTTTTTAGATGCTTATGCAAAAAAAGAGTTGGCGCGATTTTCAAATGTTTTGTTGTATGATCCAATATCTCGCGTAGCAAGAGAACCTTTTAGAAAACTGAAATTGAATGGGCGTTTAATAGGTGCCTCGCAATTGTGTCTATCTCAAGGCATTGTTCCTGACAATACACTCATAGGCATTGTGAGCGCTTTATTGTTTGAATCAAAAAGTGATGTTGATCAGCATTTACAGTTCACAAGAAAGAATCTTTCTCAACATCATTTCTTTAGATATATTTTAGGATTACGCGAAGGGGAAGCATTGGAAATTATTTTAAATACGCGCTTGACTCACCTTATTGAAAAGACATGCTCATTGATGAATAACAGTTGTAATGCCAATGTTCTCTAAAGAAAAATGGCTCACTGAATCAAGCATTGCGTTGGCAGTGGTTTCTGAAATCAGTGATGTTTTATGTGATAAAAATGGATGCCACACTGTCACGCAGAAAGACACGTTTCGAGACATAGTGACAAACTATGATATAACATCCCAAACAATCGCACTGTCAGCATTAAGTGCATCTCCCTATCCTGTTTTAAGCGAAGAATTACACCGGGAAACAGATATTATCATCAGCTCCAACGAAACCTATTGGATATTAGATCCGATCGATGGCAGCGTGAATTTTTTATATGGATTGCCATTGTTCACTGTTTCTCTCGGGCTTTATCATCAAGGTGATTTTTGTGTCGGCGCAGTAGCCATCCCTTCTTTGAAAGAATTGTATTTTACTTATTGCGATCAAGCCGCTTGTTTGAATGGAAAATCTGTCATTTGCTCTAGGGATGCAGCTTTCAATATTTCACTTATTTCATGCGCTTTTTCAAGCAATAGCCATTCAAAAAATCGCGATAAGGAATATGCATTGTTTGGAAAAATAAATGATACCAGCATGGGCTGTTTGCGTTTAGGTTCAGCCGCTGTTTCTATTTGTTTTGTCGTTTCACAGCGTTTAAGCGCTGCTTATGGGTTAGGCGTTAAAATATGGGATATCGCAGGCAGTTTAGCGATAGCAAAACAGGCCGGTTATGAGGTAAAAATACGCATACATGATGATACCACTACAGCCGACTTTATCGTTGGATCATCCTGTGTCGTTAAACATATCGCTTGTCTCATGGAAGAATATAATTTGGGAACTGACCATGATTAATATCATAATCGTATTAAGAAAATCACTCATTCAAACCCATTGTAGTTTTCCCCATTCAATATTTTCACGTATCAACGAACCGTTCGATTTTTTAAAAGAAAAAAAATTAATTTCTTATTCTCTTGTGGATGAACAGGAAATAACATTACAAAAAAATTCATGCGACTTAATTATTTTTTCTAAACATGTTAGCGATGTTTCTGTGTGTATTGCAGAAAGCGCAAAACAATTGGGCATTAAAATTATTTATGATTTAGATGATCTGATTTTAAATTTTCCAAAATACAGTACGATGCATTTGACCGAAACGCAAAAAATAAATTTCTATCATCATATGACGTTAGCCAATATCGTAACGATTTCAACACCGTATCTACAAAAAGTCATAAAAAAATATATTGACAGAGAAACACACTGTATATTCAATGGATTTAATCTGGAAAGACATTACAATCCCCAACAACACAGCGACACTTTTTGCAATCCTTTAAAAATTGTTTATACCAATGCAGATAAACTAAAGCTACATACTTTTCGCAATGGATTTTTTGATACGATCAATCGCTTTTTAAATAAAAATAATGAATGTGTCCTTGAAGTGATTTCAGATCACGAAGAAGATCCTAAAAAATTTTCACGGTTCCATTATTTAGGCGCAATGAATTGGTTTGAACATAAAAAATTATTAATGAATGCCAATTACTATCTGGGTATCGTACCATTAGGCGCAGAAGAAGATGATGCGGAGTTTGAGTTCAATGCTTGCAAATCTAATATTAAATATTTGGAATATGGTGGATTAAAAATCGCTGGAATTTATTCAAAAAACCCTGTTTATACAGAGGTAATTGAAAACAGATACAATGGATTATTAGTAGAAAATACAGAAGAAGCTTGGACAGCCGCATTGGAAGAACTGTTTCAGAATAAACAATTGCATCGTACCATTGTTGAAAATGCACACCGTGATGTGAAGGAAAACCATTCTGTTTCTAAATCATCAAAACTGTGGATGGAAGTATTTCAGAAGGTGATGGAATCAGGTCATTAATTTCTGCTAACGTTGGCGCGACGCCCTGAAACTGTTGTAACACCGCTTCACTCGCACACTTGGCATGTTCTACCCCAAATTGATCAAAGGGATTGATATTGAGTAGAAAAGCCAACGTAACGACAACATGTTCGTAAAAAGCTAATATCGCACCAAGCGTTCTTAAATTAAGTTTTTCAAACACAAATAAATTAGCGATTTTCCCACCAGGAATTGCTTTTAATGCATTGATATCAGCAACACCTTCACGCAACGTTTTCACTTGTGTCACACAATTTGCAACGACTTTGGGTTGATCCAGAGGCAGAATATAATCTGCGAAAATGGAGTGCGTGCCTTGCATCATCAACTGTTGAAAACTATGTTGCGAATTCGTTCCAGCGCCACCAAACACAATCGGCCCCGTTGCAGAGTGTACAGGCTGTCCCTGTTGATCGATGCACTTACCCAAACTCTCCATAAACAACTGCTGCAAATAATCCGGCAATGATCGTAAACGATGCGCGTAAGGTAACACCGTTAATGTTTTCAAATTCTCATGCAACAATGCCTCGTGCATCATCAAAGCATATTGAATGATATTATTGTCTGAGGTCGGTGCATCATAAAAATGTTGATCCATTTCATGTGCGCCTTGATGCATTTCATAAAATTTTTCAAACCCAAATGCAATCGCACAGGACATGCCAACAGCTGACCAAATGGAATAGCGTCCACCCATCCAGTCTGGGATAGATAATACCTGCGATGGTGGAATTTGATGAATTTCTACTGCCTGCGCTACATTACTCGTAATGGCAATCATATGTTTTGCGGGGTCTAATTGGTTTTCAATCAACCATTGCTTCGCAACATGCATATTTTCAAGTGTTTCTAATGTACGAAAAGATTTTGAAGTGACAATAAATAACGTCTTTTGGGGCGACAATTTTTTTAATAATGATTGTATTTGTGTCATATCTAAATTAGAGACAAAGTGACTATTCGGGCCATTTATCTCATCTGCAAATGCTTCACAAATTAATTTTGGGCCTAAATCTGAACCACCAATGCCGATATTCACCACATCATGCACTTCAAAAAACCACTGTTTTTCTCGGATGGAATCACTCAATTGACGCATTTGTACAAATGAAGTGTGTACCAATTCACAGGGGTTGGGATTACGGAATTCGGTATGCCATGCCGCACGCTGTTCGCTTTGATTAACGATACCACCGTGAAATAATTGCTTTAAATAAGTAGTAAAGTCAGCATCCAGCAAATGCGAAGACATCGCACGCGAAAGGAAAAATGAAATCCCTGCGATAGAGTCGCGTGTTTGTACTTTTTCAGCCACTGTCATGACAATATCTCGTCCCTAAAAAGCGGGTATTGTGACACAGTCATTTGAAAAACAGCAACAACTCGATTACGATGATGTTCGTAAATTCTTTGAAGGCACTCAAATAATGCAAAAAATCAAAAAAGCCATTTTCCCCGTCGCTGGTTTAGGCACTCGATTTTTACCTGTCACTAAAGCCAGCCCTAAAGAAATGTTACCGGTTGTTGATAAGCCTTTGATTCAATATGCTGTCGAAGAAGCGGTTGAAGCAGGCATCGAAGAAATGATTTTTATTACCAATGGCGCAAAAAGAGCCATTGAAGATCATTTCGATCATAACTTTGAATTAGAAAAAGTATTGCATGAAAAACAAAAATTCAAAGCGCTCGCAGAAATTCAGCAATTACTACCCAAGCAGGTCAAAGTCGTTTATATTAGACAATCAGAACCGCTCGGTTTAGGACATGCAATTTTATGTGCGCGACATTTGATCGGTGATGAAACATTTGCGGTGTTATTGGCGGATGATTTAATGTATCACGAAGGTCCACGTTGTTTGGGGCAAATGGTTGCGATTTATCACGATAAAAATGTTGATGGTGTGCTCGCAATAGAAAAAATTAATAAGAGTGAAACCCATCAATACGGTATCGTTTCAATTGATCACGCATGGCGTACACAGTCCATCATCGAAAAACCTTCTCCTGAAACTGCACCGACAAATCTTGCGATTGCAGGACGTTATATTTTACCGACATCCATTTTTCAATATCTTGAAAATGCAAATCCAGGTGTTGGCAATGAAATTCAGCTCACTGATGCGATTGCAAAATTATTACCACACGAACATTTGTTAGCGTATGCATTTGAGGGGCGTCGTTATGATTGTGGTAGTAAAATAGGCTATGCACAAGCGAATTTTGACTATATATTGCGTGATCCTGACTTAGGTAAAAAGTTTGAAGCGTGGGCAACGCTGCGATTAGCGAAGGAATTAGCGTGAAATTAGCAATTTTTGGTTCTGGATATGTGGGATTAGTAACCGCAGCTTGTCTTGCTGAAGCAGGAAACACGGTTATTTGTGTTGATATTGATACACAAAAAATTGAACGTTTGAAAAATGGCATGATTCCCATCTTCGAACCCCAATTAGAAAATCTCATCGTAACCAATTATCAGAAAAAAAATATTGAATTTACAACCGATGTAAAATTTGCGATTGAATTCGCCGATATTATTTTTATTGCCGTTGGTACGCCTTCTAACGAAGATGGCTCAGCTGATCTGCGCGCTGTATTTGATGTGACTCACAATATTGCAAAGCATGTTACGGAAAATAAAATTGTCATCATTAAATCAACGGTGCCTGTCGGAACGACTGATCAAGTTCAAACAATTTTATCTGAAAAAAAATGTACGGTTGTTTTTAATCCCGAATTTTTAAAACAAGGTGAAGCGGTTTCTGATTCCATGAAACCCGATCGTATTATTATTGGTACTAATGCCGATAACGCAATAATCACACTGAAAAAATTGTATCGATCATTTTATACAGACGATAAACAATTTTTGGTCATGGATGTACGATCCGCAGAAATGACGAAATATGTTGCGAATGCAATGCTAGCAACAAAAATCAGTTTTATTAACGAAATGAGTCAAATTGCAGAACGTATTGGTGCTGACATTCACAGTGTGCGCGATGGCATTGCATTGGATGCACGCATTGGTCCTCATTTTATTAATCCTGGTATGGGATACGGTGGTTCTTGTTTTCCGAAAGATATTAAAGCGCTCCAAAAATCTGCAAAAAATGCGGGGTATCATGCGAGAATGTTGCAAGCAGTCGAAGATGTTAATACCGATCAAAAATTATTTTTATTCGATAAAATCATGCGGTTTTATAACGGCGATATTCGTACTAAAACATTTGCTGTTTGGGGATTAGCATTTAAACCGAATACCGATGATATTCGTGATGCGGCATCTATTATTTTAATTCAAAAATTATGGTCGCACGGTGCAAAAGTTCAAGCGTATGATCCTGAGGCGATGCCGAATTTTAAAAAACAATTTAATGGTCATGGTCAATATGTGCTGTGTGATTCTGCGCATGAAGCAATAGAAAACACAGATGCATTGTGTGTTATTACGGAATGGGCTGAATTTAAATCGCCTGATTTTAATTTGTTGTCAGAAAAATTAATGGATAAAGTTATTTTTGATGGTAGAAATGTTTTAGATAAAAATAAATGTCGTGAGTTAGGAATAGGGTATTTTAGGATTTGATTTGTGGCGTATTGCGCTGTAATCGCATTTAATAAATATCGTTGGTACACTGCGCGCTTGCTATCGCGCGCGCTTCTATCGCTGCTAAACAGTATGTGCCAATCTCATTCACAGCACATGTCATCTCAAGTTTAACAAGTACGTGTCAATCTTGGACATTCTCAGCACATGTCAATCTTAAGTATTAACAAGTACAGGCCAATCTCATGCATTATTAGCAGCGATAGAAGCGCGCGCGTCAGCAAGCGCGTCGCGAAACCTCTGCACGATATATCCAATGCTTCGAAAACAAATACCCCGACATCACCATCATACCAATCGCAATTACCACTCCAAAATAGGGCGTTAAATGTAAATCTGTTACAACAAGATGTACTGTCACCAAACTCACCAAATAGTTCAAAAATGCAATGCACAAATATTTCATTAAATGCAAATGCCACGCATTTCCACGACCAGAAAATGTAATATTGCGATTGGCGATAAAATTAAACGTTGTTGATATGAAATAAGAAAGAGAATTCGCAACAAGATAATGTAAATGTGCCCATCGAAAAAAAACCACAAATCCAAAAAAATTCAACGCTGCTGATGTAACGCCGACAATGACATAATAAATAAATGATTTTTTATCGATGTAGGATAATAACTTTAAAAATAATTTCATGCTGTTTTTTATAAAATCCCTGCTAATAATTTTCGATACCGTTTCCCTGCTTCAGTAATAGAATGAAACGACCCAATATAATCTCTTCCTGTGCTTGCTATCAAATCTGCTTTAGCACGATTCTCATAAACGTCATGCATATGTACGCTCGCATGTTCCACAGAGGCATCAAACCATTTTTGACCGCATGAAAATGCATACTGTCCTGGAAGAACAGGTATTTCTCGGCCTTCTACTAAATAAGAATTATCGTCAAAGCAAAAATCCAAATTACCGCTATAGGCAGAACAAATCACAGGACGTCCTTGCAACATACATTCTGCAATATTACGACCGAATCCTTCAGAACGATGCAAAGACACAAAACAATGCGATCGCTTAATTAACAGTAACAATTCATCGGGGCTCAATGTTTGATTAATTAATTCTATGCGCTCATCTGCTTTGATTTGTTCAATTAATACATTCAATGCACCATTCGTATTTTTTAAATTCATGGTTTTGACAATGAGTCTTACATCACGATTTGATTTTGGAAATGCCGCTTGGAATGCATCAACTACTGCAAAGGGATTTTTCCGATGAATAGAGGATTCACCATCAAAGGTGGTTAAAAATGTAAAAGGTTCATCGATTGATAGTATCGAAAAATTTTCTATTTTTTCTGCGGAAATATAAACGGCTGATGGCGCTAAAAATATTTTATCTTCTGGGAAATAAGGTTTAAATGCGTCATAAATAAAACGTGTCGCTGCCCAAAAAATATGTATGTTTTTAAAAACAAAATCCATTTCTACCGGCCATGCGGGTAATTCCCAAGGACAAGCCACAATGATTTGTCGGTTGATTTTTTTATTTCTTAAGTGCTCAGTACAATAATATCGAAATTGTGTTGCTGCATCTAAAAATACAAGATCTGTTTGATAGTATGGTGACTCGACAATATATTTTTCAAAACCTAAATCTTGCTGCGCAACCCGAGGCATTACACGCTTTGCACCATCTAAAACAATAAAGGGTAAATTTATTTCGGAAAATGCAGAGGCGGCAACACGAATATCTTCACCAATACCCACTGGTGTGCGCGGCCACCCAATTAAATTAATACCGCCTTGTGTTAGTCGTATTTCTGTCTGATGCGTATTTTCATGGGTTGTTTTACAGGTACTTTCAACGTTAACAACAACCACGGGGGTATTTTTATCTCTCGCATTAATTTGTTCGCCAAACAAATCCACTACCCACTGCGGATGCCGATAACCTGGCATGTCTTTACTTTTAAACTGAATGAACCATTGCACCAATTCGATTTGATCTTTTTCTAAATAAATATTTAACCATCCTTGCAAAGCACGATCGGAATGCCAAATGGCTTCTAACAATAAAGTGATGCCGAGCTTTTCAGCATGAGGCACATTAAACGAAGGGGAGTCTAATAATGCTTGCAGCCAAACAGGATGTTGATATCCCAATATATTCGGTGCTTTGTATAAGCAGAAAATACCTAAATATTCAAAGCAGCCTTCTAGCGTAACGAGGGACAATTGCGCCGATAAATTAGCATCGAGACTGTAAATTACCAAAGCCAGCTTGGGCAAAGAAAAAATTATTTCGCCTACTTTAAAATCAATTTGCGTTAATAACCATGTCCACGTTTCTGGCATGAAATTCGACTTCGGAAACAACAAATTTTTCGCATAAATGATATAATCAATTAAAAAATATTCGAAATTGACATCTGAAAAATGACCATTTTCATGCGCCGCTTCTAAATATCCTGGTGGCATCAATGCAATAAAATCAGCAATAAATTGTGGTGCAGGCATCCCCCGATACAGGGATACCTGCATGAAATATTTTTCTTCTTCAGATGTAAAAGGAACTTGAGATTCTTCATAACGAAAACGTTTGGATAAATTCCACAGCAACTTAATATCGCGCGGCAATAATTTTCTGTTTAAATCTCCTAAATCACTCAGCACATCCAGCGTAATAATATTTTCGATGAGTTTTTCACGTGCTATCGTGTCATATAACTTCACTGAACTCACCTTGCAATATTTTTTTATACTGACTCACCATTTTTTCCAGCGTATAACTTGATTCACTAAAATATTTCACCGCGTTATCACGCATTACTGATAGTTGTTGCGTATTACGAAGTAATGTCGATAACTTGTGGATTAATGTATCGAAATCATCTTTTGCTACTAAAATACCATTTTCACCGTCTTTAATAACTGCCTCTAAATGTCCCACCTGCATTGCTGCTACAGGGCATCCTGTTGCAAATGCTTCAAGCGCTGTTAAGGGCATACCTTCAATTGCTGACACATTCACGAGCACGTCACAGACCTCATAAACTTTCCACAAGGCTTCTCTTGGCATCGCATCCATACAAATCATGCGTTCTGAAAGACCCAGTTCGATAATTTTGTTTTTCACTTCCGTAAGCAGTGGCCCTTTTCCTAAAAAAACACTGAATACATCCTGTGTTTCAGATAATTTCGAAATTAATTCCAGAAAAAGAAATGGTCTCTTTTCTTCGCTCGCCCGGCCAACAAAACCAACAACCGGACGATTCAGTGGAATATCAAACTCCGCTTTTAATTGGTCTCTTACATCAGGTCTTGGATAAAAAATATGTTTGTTATCGATACCGTTGCAAATGGCAGTGATCTTATCTTCACACACACGGTTTTCAACCAGCGATTCTTTCACTTTGTCAGAAACACAAATATGTCGCTCAATAAATGCATCGTATTTTACAGAGGAAATAAAATGTCCCGATGCATTATTATGTAACAAATCAAAAATGTGAATCGATGGATAATGCGATTTAATGTCTCGCAATGATTCATAGAAATGCCAAGTACCAGAACCTAAAATTGTGTCGACTTGACGCGATTCAATTAAATATCTTAAAAAAAGTGAAAATTGAATGGCATCTTTGGCATCGTTATATTTTCCAGGATAATGAAAAATAGTGTTTGTGATTTGTCGAAAGCCTTCGTACAATCCATGTGTATCTGACAAAGTCGTCACAATCGTAAAATCATATTCTTGTGACAATCCTTTTAAAATATCCAGCATTAAAATTTCTGCGCCACCCAACTGAAGCCACGGCAAAACAACCAATAATGTTTTTTTCTGTTTGTTCCCACGATCCTCTGCAATTACTTTTGCTAAACGCGATGGGAAATAGTGGGCACTTGGCTTTGATATATACTTTGTGAGTTTTTTTAAAAATCGTTTGTTGGTATATAAACCCGGATTACGATCACGTATATGATCCATTAGTTTTTCGCGCTTTGCGGCTGTTTCGTCCCACATGGTTTTGCCATGCTTGCGATACAAAAACAAGGGCACTGGAATGGCTTTTCCACATCGGCCTAGCTGCGATAAACGCAACCAAAATTCCCAGTCTTCCAATCCACCTAAAATTTTCGGGCCGTAACCACCGACCAACATCCAATCTGATTTACGATAAACCGCGCAAACTGAAGTGAGATTTTCTTTTTTTGCGACGTCAATATTAAAATCACGCGTTTCCCATACAAAACTTTCATCGCCAAATAATTGCACCCATGAATACACAAAACCAACATTTTCATGCGATTCTAATTCAAAAATACACTGTTCGATATAGCTGGGTGCCAATAAATCATCGGAATCTAAACAACAAATATATTTTCCGCGCGCAATGGCAATCCCTGAATTACGTGCAGCAGCTAATCCACCATTATTTTTTAAAAGCACCTGCACGCGTGGTATACCAATATATGACTGAACCACTTCTCGCGTATAAAGATCCGTTGATCCATCATCTACAATCACAACTTCTAATGACGAAAAAGTTTGTGCCAGAATCGAATCGATGGTTTCGCGTAAATAATCACCGTAATTATATGAAGGAATAACAACAGAACATAAAGGCCATTCCACATTTCTACTCAAAACAAAATCAGGAATAGATTCTATTTTTGCGTTTGCATTGAGAAACTGCGAATCAGCGTTAATTATTTTAGACATAATTTATGCCTGTTGTTGAAGAAAATAGCGGTAGGTTCTTTCTATTCCTTTTTCTAAAGTAGTGGGTGGCATCCAGCCTAATACTTCTTGCGCACTGGGATCAATTAATTTTTGCATCATACCAACTGGTTTTGTCAGATCAAATTCGAAATCACCCGTGTATCCAATCACTTCTTTTGTTTTTTGATAATATTCCGTGATGGTGTGGTCGACAATCGCACTTAAATTCATGACAGATGGCCATGCATCAAAACAATTTATTTTTTTAACAATAAAATCAGCCACGTCCCCAGAATATAAAAATTCACGGCGTGCTGTTCCATCACCCCAAATCATGACGGACCTTTCATTATTTTTTTTAGCAACATGAATTTTATGAATTGCCGCTGGTAACATGTGCGCTAGTTCTAAATCAAATTTATCGTGAGGTCCGTATAAATTACAGGGAATTAATGTTTTATATTTCAGGTTTGAATCTTGATCGCTAATATAGCTACACATTCTTTGCACGCTGATTTTCGCAAGTGCGTACCCTTCATTCGTCGGTTCAAATTCACCCGTCAATAATTGCGTTTCTTTAATCGGGTTTGGTGTTACGCGAGGATACATGCATGAACTACCAAAATTAATCAATCGTGGAATACCTACTTTTCGTGCAGATAAAACCAGATTTTTACCCATATCCAAATTTTCGACGTAGTATCCTAATAAATCATCCATATTGGCTTTAATACCACCGACTTTTCCAGCACAATGAATAATGAGATCCGGCTTATGCTTATCTAAATAATGTAACACGGTTTGTTGATCAAAAAGATTTAATGCATTGCGATTGGGAGATAACACATCATGAGTAGAGCCTTGAAAAGCCTCTAAAATATTTCGACCAACCATGCCAGTCGTACCAGTCACTAATATTTTCATTCAAAATTCCCCCCAATTTTTAACCCCGCTCATTTTTGGCATCAAAACTGAGCGGTCGCGGTAGATTCACCTTCTGATTTCTATATCAGCTATCTTTTCCCAAATAGTTACCACTTCCCAACAGTCGCTTGATCTTTTTTGCCTGTCAATTCAGTAAAAAAACGTCCGATAAAACGCAAGCCCGTTTTAAAGCTCGGAACGCCGGATTCACCTGCAACACGCTGACCTTCGATCGTTGGAAATTCTACAATATTCATGCGATTTTTAAGTCCACGAATCGTCATTTGATATTCGATCGTGTGATCATAAGCACTTAATGCTAATTTTTTTCCAGCGTCACGTGTGATTGCGCGATAACCATTAATGGAATCTGTCACAAACGGACCTTTACGTCTAAAGCAAACGTTAGCCATGATATTGAATGCATTATTCACCCATTTTCTCCATTTAAAAATCAAATGGTCTTCTTCGTTTACGGCGCCTTTCATCATGCGTGATGCAATCACAATATCTGCGCCTTTTTCTAATTCAGGACGAAAACGGGGTAAATCGATCGGATCTTCGTTACCATCAGGCGAGAAGAAGATATAAGCATCAGCGTCAATTTGCTCGATCGCTACTTGAAATGCTTTTCCTCTGCCACGTTGGCTTTGCGCTAACACAGGAATGCCTCTTTGCTGATAGTATTCAACCGTACCATCGGTTGAGCCACCATCGATCAAATAAATTTCATCAAAGGAATTTTTATCTTGTTTATCTACCAAAGGCTGCATGATTTTCACGCAATCAACTTCATTGCGCGCTAAAATGCAAAGTGCGATTTTCATTCTTGTGCTCATACTGACATCTCCGTCGTAAGAAATTTTTCAACACCGTGTAATTTGAGATCTTCTTGTACCATTAATTTGACTAAATCATCGAAGCTGGTTTTTGGTTTCCATCCCAATGTATTATTTGCTTTTGCGGGATCACCAATTAATAAATCCACTTCCGCTGGTCTAAAATAACGGGGGTCAATCTCAACGTAATCTTCCCAATTCAAACCCACATGATTAAACGCACGATACAGAAAATCTTTCACACTCCAGGTTTCGCCCGTTGCAACCACATAATCATCCCCACTTGGTTGTTGGAGCATCATCCACATTGCTTCGACATAATCTTTTGCATAGCCCCAATCGCGCTTTGCATCAAGATTACCCAAATATAATTTTTTCTGCTTACCCGCAAGAATTTGCGCAATACCCATCGTAATTTTTCGTGTCACAAAGGTTTCACCCCGACGCGGACTTTCGTGATTAAACAAAATACCGTTCGATGCATGTAAACCATACGATTCGCGATAATTGACGGTTATCCAGTATGAAAACACTTTCGCGCAAGCGTAAGGGCTACGCGGATAAAAGGGTGTAGCTTCAGATTGCGGCACCTCAACCACTTTGCCATACATTTCAGAACTGGACGCTTGATAAAAACGAATATGCTTTACAGCACCTACATTTTTAATGGCTTCTAATAATCGTAGTGTACCGTTGCCCACAATATCTGCCGTGTAATTCGGTAAATCAAATGAAACACGTACGTGACTTTGTGCGCCTAAATTGTAAATTTCATCAGGTTGAATCATGTCGATCAATTTTTCTAATCCACTCGGATCTGCCAAATCACCATAGTGTAATTTCATACGCACGTTTTCTTCGTGCAAATCCTGAAAGATATGGATGATTCGACCTGTATTAAACGAAGAAGAACGGCGGATAATACCGTGAACCTCATAACCCTTTTCAAGCAAAAGCTCTGCGAGATATGAGCCATCCTGTCCGGTAATACCAATAATCAATGCCTTTTTCATTTACTAACCCCTTCTGATAACGCACAGCAACGCGTCAGGAATACTAAATCAATTTTAACGCTCAAACAACGATCAGTTTCACTGTTGTTTAATTATCTGTGGGTTTCTTTAAAATAAGATAATCAGGTCCTGTCGCAAACGTTCGCCAACCCGCTTTTTGCAAGCGCAAAGCAAGATTTAAAGAAACCCTATTCCAAGGGTCATTTAACGTTTTCAGGAGTGATTGAGGCTGTGTAATCAAATACTCACCTTGCAACTGTTTAATATTCTCCATCGCTTTGTCAATGCTATTTTGGGCATATCCGATACTGTAAATAGGATAATTCTGTACAGCATCGCGATGTTGCGTAAAGTACTTAAATTGCAGCAAATTTGCGTTCAGCTGTCGTAACTCAACGCCTATTACGATTGGTTTGGGATTGTGACCATCAACTGTTTTTTCCAAAATTACATGCGCTTGATTTAAATAGGTACCTTTTGTATCAATCGTATCTGACCATGGCATCCAAGTGTTTAAGGGCCATACACCCAGTGTGGCTAAATTAATTTCCACCCATCGAAATGCTAAAATACAGATGAATACCACGAGCAACCATTTCGGCTGTTTTACAATAATGCGACCAAAGATGTAAACCCAATATGCCAAGAGCGGATAGATATAGCGCGTTTCTTCATTGATTTGTAAGCAAACAGCGAGCATCAGCAAAGCCACTTGCGCTATCGCAAAACAAAAAGGTTGATCGATGATTTTTCGAAAACGCCCTATAAAACACAATCCAATTAAAGCAATGAAAATATCACGTGTGCGACCACCAAAAAATAAATTACAGAAATAAGGAAGCCAATGTTGAAATTTAACGAGCAAACTTGCTTTGTGCCCGTACAACAACGCATCACCCCCACTCGATGCATTTTTTGCAAACGCATAAATGGACATTGCATTGGTTGCATACCAAATAGTAACTGTGGTTGTAATCACGATCGCTAAAATTAAGCATAGTTTGGTAGGCCACTGTTTCAGTGCACGCCAATGATATTCTGTGCGTCGCATCCAACATTCATACAACAATCCCAATGTCGGAAAAAAAATATAACAAGGCGATGTGATTTTCACGCCAAGCAAATAAAAGAATAAGGCGAAATAGGCACAGGTAATATAAACGACATTCAGTTCTTTTCGCCTTAAATAAAGGCCAAAAGTCATCAATACACCAAACGCTTGTGATAACTCAACGAAATAAAAATGACTTTGAAAAATAAAATCGGGGGTTGATGCGACCAAGAGCGCACCCAAGATTATTGTTAATAAGGAAGAAGAAAATATTTTCCATCGTGTGACTTCCACAATCATCCACGCAGAAAATATAATCTGCATCAATAAAAGCGCTTGTTCGTATCGCATCAGATGACCCAGCGGCTCAAAAAATTGGCCAACCCAACAGATCATCGGCGCTTTTGCTCCAATCATGGTAAACATGTTGTGAAGGTAACCGGATGGTTCAAACATCAGATAACGCCACATTCGGATCGCTTCTAAGCCATACATTGCTGGGTCCCAAAACCAAACGCTTTTATCGAGATAGGCCCATATGAGACAGGGGAAGACGAGGGTGGTTGCTATTAATAAACGTGATGTGATTTTACTGTTCATGCCGAGTCCCTGTGTGACGAAAATCAGGCGTATTATCTAGAAGATAAAATAGAGAAGCAAGGAGGTGGAGGCAAAGCCCAATATTGTTTTCTATTACATAAATCGCGGTATTTTTATTAAAAATATAGCGGTATTTCCATTGACAATATAGCGGATATTCTTCAGACTAACGATCTACTGCACTCATCTCACCCAAGGACAAAATGTCACAATATCCGCGCTGGCAAACACCCATCGTTACAAGCGCCCTAAAAACACGGCGAGTTGTCATTATCGCCGGCGCTAGACAATGCGGGAAAACCACAGTATCAAAATCATTTGAAATGAGCGATACAGAGTACCGCACCCTAGATGACAAATTACTGCTTCAAGCGGCAAAAACCGATCCAGGCGAATTTGTAAAGCATCAAAGCCGATGCATGATTATTGATGAAATACAAAAAGCACCTGAATTATTACCCGCCATTAAAAAGGCAGTTGATGACGACAATCGACCGGGTCAATTTTTATTAACAGGGTCATCCAATATTCAAGCGTTGCCTGGTGTTACAGAATCGCTGGCGGGTAGAATTCGCACCGTATCATTAAGACCCTTATCACAAGGTGAACTTCGAAACCATCAACCCAATTTTCTTGAGCATTTGTTTTTACAACACCCTAATAAGCTTAAAACAGAGCAAGTTACACGAGATGAAATCATTGAAATTGCATTGTGCGGTGGTTATCCGGAAGTTATCCCATTTTCACAAAGAGACCGTCAGTTATGGCATCAAAATTATATAGATGCATTATTAGAGCGTGATTTAAAGGATATTATTCACATTCGCCGACTGGATGCAATGTCACAATTAATGCACGTAATTTCAGCATGGTCAACAAAACCAATCGATATTTCAGCGATTGGCAGTGGTTTGTCGCTGCAACGACATACCGTGGAAAGTTATTTTAATGCATTAGAAGCGCTTTATTTAATTGATCGAATTCCCGCATATGGAAAAACAGATTATGCGCGCGTGGGAAAACAATCCAAATTAATCATGAATGATTCTGGGCTTATGTCATCTATTTTACGTTTGCGATTGGATGATATTCGTTTTGATGCTGATCGCATTGGAAAATTAATTGAAACACATGTCGGCAATGAGCTACAAAAACATATCAATGCAACAGAAGAACAATATGTTTTGTATCACTACAAAGACAGGGAAAAAAGAGAAATTGATTTTGTCATTGAAAATGAAGCAGGTGATTTATTGGGCATTGAAGTAAAGGCGAGTACCAGCGTGGATTTGGCTGATTTTAAACACTTAAGGTGGTTTAAGGAAAATTTAAAACCGGCGCGAAAAAACTTTATGGGTATTGTGCTGTACGCTGGAAATCATATCAGTTCATTGGGTGATGGAATGTGGGCCATTCCAATTACTGCACTATATTAACAACATTAACAACCCCATTTATCAGGGTAGCCTCATTATAATTTGGCTGCACCACGTATTTCTTAGCAGCGATGGAAGCACAAGCGATAGCGCCTGCGATGTATGAGTGGAACGATGCAACGTTCCCTGCATGTATTGCGGTCGCTATCGCTCTCGCTTCCATCACTACTAACAAAGATTTTAATGAGGCTGCCCTGCCCCATTTATTTTTTATAAACCGAAGCAGCTGTTTCAACAGAAGCTCGTTTTTTAATCAGCTCAAGCACCTCAAGATCATTTTTTTGACCTTCAGATGGCGCAAACAATGCTTTTTTATGCACCTCAGCATCTTCTGCAACAGTTGTTAAATAATACACCGCCAATGCTTTGCGATGCTGATCTTCAGGGCACACAATCGGCTCAGGTAATCCATGCCAACTGTTCATCGTCGTATCAAAAAAGACAGCGCGATTAAACACAGGTTCCACTTCTGTAATAAGATCTCTGGGTTGGTGATTTTCTGCATCGTGCGACCAAAACCCTAATTTGCCACCCCACGCTGATTGCCAATCTGAATTTAAATACACGAGTAAATTTAATTTTCTTTGTAAATACATTTTAGGGTGTATGGAATAATCTAAATGGGTATTTAATTTTCCACCGGCTTTATGAATATGCCAACCACCGCCATTCAAGCCAGGATCTGAAAATAATGAATCGATTTTAAATAAGCGCGCGAGGAGGGCAACAAACTCGGGGGAATTAAAATAATTCAACGCTTGATAGGTCAGTGGTGGAAATTGATTCCAGACATTGAACGTTTTTTTAACTTCGATGGCGTTATTGTACTGATGCCACAGCGCATCATCATACGATGGAAATTCTTTTGCTAATGTATGTGCAATGTGTGTATCAAAAAAATTATCGACAACACAATACGGGAATGGAGACGCATCGCCAAAAGAAGCAGCGCTTTCTTCGAGCGCTTTTAAATTAATCATATGAAACCCACTTTGCGATCTACACAACCATTTGCGCACGAATTTAGCATGATTACGCGCATTTTGTCCACTTTACACGCCTTCAGCATGCTTGACTCAATGGTTGTTTGATAGTATTAATTACGTCCGCTGTATAATTAATAACGGATCAAAAAATGAAGTGCTTACTGCTCGGTGGAACCGGATTTATCGGAAAAAATCTTTGTGAAGCGCTTACCCGTAATGGACACGAAGTGAGCATTGTATCCCGAAATAAACCACTCACAGAATCACCTTATCAACATTACACAGTATCTTTATGTAAAGATTCTGATGATGACATTTTAAAAGACGCCTTAAGAGGTAAAGATGTTGTCATACAACTTATCAGTACAACAACGCCGAAAAGTTC